>SKEB01000092.1_pt1 | contig 120973 bp, 96 predicted proteins | sample 4826561 | NCBI WGS metagenome assembly SKEB01 (sample SAMN11008820, study PRJNA524170) | human gut metagenome | biome: Human fecal sample; material: Feces; isolation source: fecal sample from pouch patient p17 | host: Homo sapiens | place: Israel: Tel-Aviv | collected 2016-03-29 | reverse complement strand
GACGGCTAGCCCGCGGATTTCACGTACGTGCAGGTCAGCGCCGGACTCTATCATTCGCTGGCCTTGGGCAGCGACGGGAACGTTTACACCTGGGGAAACACCCGGACTACGCCGGTCATGGTGGAGAAGCCTGATCGCAAGATGTATCCGGACCTACCTAGGGATTTCACCTACGTGCAGGTCAGCGCCGGATCCTATCATTCGCTGGCCCTGGGCAGCGACGGGAACGTCTACGCCTGGGGAAACAACAGGTATGGCCAGCTCGGCGACGGGACGAGAACCACCCGGACTACGCCGGTCAGGGTGAAGACACCCGACCGCAAGACCTATCCGGACCTGCCCAAGGACTTCACCTACCTGCAAGTCAGCGCCGGATCCTATCATTCGCTGGCCCTGGGCAGCGACGGGAACGCCTACGCATGGGGATTAAACTTCTATGGCCAGCTCGGCAACAACAGCAGCAGTGATTCGTCTGTTCCTGTGCGTGCGCGCGATTCCACCAAGCCGAACGATACGAGCAAAGGACTGCAAGCCGTACAGATCGGCGCCGGATCCTATCATTCGCTGGCTGTGGGCAGCGACGGATACACCTACGCATGGGGATGGAACTGCACTGGACAGCTCGGCAACGGCAACTACGACGGCAGCTACCATGATTTTCCTGTTCCTGCGCCAGTGGTGTTCAACCTGATGCCTGTGATTACAGGCGTCAGATTCGACCAGACCCCCGTATCAGGATTGACACGCGGCGACGGCAGCAGCGTGACCGTGCTCACGCCCGCACACCAGCCGGGCACGGTCACGGTCAGCGTGGACTACATGATGGGCGGTACCGGAAGCACTCTTACGGACAAATCCCTCGCCTACACGTACCTGCCTGCAGGCGTCCTCCCAAGGGCCGGAGGGGAAGGCATCCTGCTCGCCCTGGCCACCGGCATGACCGGCATGGGCGGGGTCCTGGCCTCACGCCGCCACCGGAGGGAACAACACCAACTGTCACATGCTTCGCTCGAGTAAGAGCGGCCGGGAGGCGTATCAATCCCCCCGTCCCCGGCCCATACAGGGGGAGCTGGGAGGAAACGTGTCAGTGAAGGCTCAAACCCCAAGAGAGCCGGCACCTTCCTCCCGCGCCCCCACCACACTTCTGCAGGCGGAAGCCGAGGGCAGGCATGCACGCCCCAGCCCCTGCCCGGGAGAGGAGGAAACACGGCCAAGCCGGCCAGAAGGCTCAACAGCCTCCAGCCAGCCCGGCCGCTGTTCATCTCCCTATCCCAGCATAATCGCGCAAAACAGTAACCTTTCCCCGAGCATTCAGCTTCGATTATCTTCACCCACAGCCAAGCCTCGACGGGCCATGCTGTGAAAGTTGCGGTATCGTTACCGCACTGATATAACTGAAGGCTGTCAGAACCGTTCGCCTGCCTATGGCGGCGGTCAGGCAACCGCCGAGGTCGGCAGTCCGGCCCGGCGGCCGACCACTTCGACGAAAGGCCATGATGGCGTACGCGACGATCAGGGATGTGGCCCAACGGGCCGGTGTCTCCGTATCGACGGTCTCCCGAGCCCTCAACGACTCCGGGCGCATCTCCCCCGCCACACGACAGCGCATCAACCAGGTCATCCACGACCTGCACTATGTGCCGGACTCCCGGGCCCGGTCCATGCACTCCGCCCACTCGCGCACCATCGGCCTGCTCATCCCCGACATCCGTAACTCCTACTTCGCGGATCTGGCCTACCTGATCCAAGGCCAGCTGCTCAACCACGGCTTCCAGACCCTGATCTGCACCTCCACCCAGGGCGACCCCGGCGAGGACCGGGCCCAGGTGCGCAACCTGCTGGGCCAGCACATCGACGGAGCCATCATCGTGCCCGGGCCGCGTTCCTCGCACACCCTGGAGGAGCTGACCAGACGCGGACTGCCCCTGGTCTGCGTGGACCGTGCCGCCGAGGGTGCCGCCGGACACGACGGGCGGGCCATCCCCTGCGTGGACGCCGACCCCGAGCCCGGACTAAGGCAGGCCCTTGAGGATCTGCACGCCCAGGGCCACCGACGCATCACCCTGGTGCCCGGGCCCCTCAAGGAATCGGCCACCTTCCGCGAACGCTTGAACGTCTACCGGGACCTGCTGGCAGGCATCGAGGGCATGGACGACCCCCTGGCCGACCAGGTAGAGCCCGGCACTTTCGACCCCGACATGATCGACCTCTGGGCCCGGCAGGGCATCACCGGCGTGCTCTTCGGATCCTCCCTGGATGCCATACGCGCCATCAAAACAGCCCAGTCCCGAGGAATCGGCATCGGCGAGGACCTGTCCATGATCACCTTCGACGACCTGCCCGTCTTCCGCATCCTGACCCCGGCCGTGTCGACCATCTCCCAGCAGATCGACACCATGGGGACCCGCTGCGTGGACATGCTCCTGGCTCTGATGGCAGGCTCGCCCGTGCGGTCGGTCCGGCTGCAGACCAGCTACCGCCACTGCGCCTCGGTGGGTCGCCCGCCCGCGCACACCGGCCAGGATCCCTGAACCTGTCACAGCGTGATCATCAAGGCGGACAAGCTCATCAAGGAACGGAGAAACATGATTCAAGATATGGCGGCGGCACCCGACCAGGTGCTCAAGGGACTGGATACCATCACGGGATCCATCTCGGTGGTCGGGTCCATGAATGCGGACTACACCGTCAACACCGACCGGCTGCCCAAGCCGGGCGAGACCATCAACGGGGGTCCCCTGCAGGTGCTGCCCGGGGGCAAGTCGGCCAACCAGGCGGCGACCGCGGCCCGCATCGGCGCCCAGGTCAGGCTCTTCGGGGCCGTCGGATCCGACTCCAACGCCGACTTCCTGCTGGGGCAGCTGGGCAACGCCGGGGTGGACGTCTCCCATGTGATGACCGTGCCGGGAGCCAGCGGAACCACAGTCATCACCGTGGACGCGCGCGGCGAGAACACCATCGTCTACTCCCCCGGCTCCAACGGCAAGGTGGATGTGGACTACGCCCACCGCTCCCGCCAGGCCCTGACCTCCGCCAAGGTGCTGGGCCTGTGCCTGGAGAGCCCCATCGAGACGGTCACCGAGGTCGCGCGCATGGGCCACGAGGCCGGCATGACCGTGCTGCTCAACGACTCCCCCTTCCGCGCCGACCTGCCCGCCGACCTGATCGCCAACTCGGACCTGATCCTGGTCAACGAGCATGAGATGGCCCAGCTGCTGGGCATCGACGAGCCCGAGGACGGCGACTGGCTGGGGGCCGACTGGGACCGGATCAACCAGACCATGCAGGACTTCGGCTTCCACCGGGCCATCGTCACCCTGGGCGGCGAGGGATCCATGGTGCTGGACCAGGGCCAGACCTACCGGATTCATGCCGTGCATGTGGATGCCGTGGACACCACCGGCTGCGGGGACGCCTTCATGGGCACCGTGCTGGCCGGCCTGGCCTCCGACATGACCCTGGTGCAGGCCGCCCAGCTGGCCTCCTACGTCTCCGCCTACGCCGCCACCGGGCAGGGGGCGCAGGCCTCCTACGGCACGGCCGAGCAGATTCGGCTGCGCTTCTCCTGAGATTGGGTGCCCTCCCCCCCTGCGTTGTCAGGCCAACGAACCGTTGCGGAATGCACGACGATTCGTCGGCCTGACTGGTATCTGTGGAATACGGGCTGGATGGATGGATATGGTGGTGCATACTTGTTGCCGGTTGCCGGTTGCCGGTTGCCGGTTGCCGGTCGAGCACAAATGTGGAATCCATATGGAATCCATACTCATTGCCGACTGAGCGCAAGTCTGCGATCCGCTCTCACTGCCTGCTGAATCCAAGCACGGAATCCGAGCTTGTTGCCAGTTAAAGCCATCCGAGGGTTGGGACCGTGCATTGGGGTACGCATACGTCTCGGCCGTGCATGCTATGCAGAAAGCCATTCCAAGCAAGAATTCATGTACGTAAGAATGCATGTACAGCACCACAGCAAGGAACGGTACCAGGCCTCCCAAAGCCAAAGCGGCCAGACCGATAAACGGCAATCGCCATCTGCAAAGCCGCCATCTTCCGACTCACTATCTTCCGGCTCGCCATCCTCCGGCTCGCCATCCTCCGGCTCGCCATCCTCCGACTCGCCATCCTCCGACTCACCATCCTCCGACTCACCATCCTCCGACTCGCCATTCAGCACCCATTCCCGATTGAGACTGCTCCGACTTATCCACTTCCGGACAGCCTGGGCCCACATTTGACCACATCATCCCTCGGACTGATGGCACCTCCCTCCGCCCCCGAATAGTGTTGATCCCATGAGCACAGTCAGTCGAACAGCGCAGCGACCAATCACCAGGTCCAACAATCGAACGCTGCTGACTGACGCTCTCTTCGCCATCCTTCTGTTGCTTCTAGTGAGCGGCTCCACCGCCAATCTCAAAGATGGAGCCCTGATCCCCTTGCAGCAAAACCTAATCCTGATGTGGACGGTCCTGCTCATAGCTCCTGTCGTTATCCGTCGTCGATTCCCCGACCTGGCAGCCTGGCTCTTCGTCGCTGTGGCTCTGGCTCAGCTTTTCTTGGGGCCGGCCATCATGCCCGCCGATGCAGCCTGCCTGGTTATGGTCTATTCATGTCTGCTTTATGGACGCCCATCCCTGCGTCGACTCTACCTGACCTTGGCCTGGGTCATGACGCCCCTGTCCTGCCTTATCTTCACATTGGTCGATTTGGGGTTTCTGCCTCCGGGCAGAGCACAGCCGGACCGCACCTCAATATGGCCGATCTCATTCAGAGAACTGGCGACCACCTTCCTATCGAATTTTCTGATCGAAGGGCTTTTACTGCTCGTAGCCATCGTCGCAGCCTACTGGACGCGAACCAGGCGAGATGCCCTTGACGAGGCTCGTCGACGCAACCACGCCCTGGCCCTGCAGGCAGAACAGAGCGCCGCCCTGTCTGCCAGCGCTGAGCGGGCCCGCATAGCTCGTGACATGCACGATGTCGTCGCCCACACACTGTCCATCGTCATCGTGCAGGCCGATGCCGGCAGATACGCAGCCACTGCCGATGCGAGCCTGGCCCTCAAGACCATGCGCACCATCGATCAAGAGAGCCGTCGCGCCCTACGCGAGCTGAGTTCCCTCTTCGGCAAACTCAAATCACCGACCAACCCAGCGGGCGAAACCAGCCAAAAAACTGTGGACTCTCCTCCCAGTCAGCACCCGTCTCCCCCATCACCAACGGACCTTGCCGACATCCATACCCTTGACCAATCTCAAGCAACTGCCCAAACGAATTCCCCTCGTCAATCCGCGAACGCTCATGATCCGGATCCAGCCGAAACAAATCGCACTCATCTAAGTCGAGCCAACGACTATCTTCACACAAGCAAAGAGCCTCCAGCAGCTAACACTGTCAAGGCCAACGTTGATACGGCCGACAATGCGTGTATCTGGCCCTCAGTTGCCACCTCTTCGAGCAACTTGCCGACCAACTACGAATCATGGACAGACTTGATAGATGCTGCCCAACTTGCTCAGCCAAAATCCCGATTCAGCCGACACCTCGAAGGCCGACCCCACCCAGAAAAGTTGGATCGCAGCCGCACCATGACTGCTTATCGGATCCTTCAAGAAGCCTTGACCAATGTTCGCAAACATGCCGCTCCGGCTTCGGATGTGCTGATTGAAGAACAGTGGCTCACAGACGGTCTGTGCCTCACCATTGACGACCACCCACTCGACCATGCCACTACCAGTTCAAATTCTCCGCCGCAGATGGACCGACCTGAGCATTCAGGTTTCGGCCTTTTGGGAATGCGCGAACGACTGACTTCCCTGGGAGGCAGTCTTCAAGCTGGTCCCAAGCCAGAAGGCGGTTACCACCTCCAGGCGCGGATTCCTTTTGCTACTCCGCCAAAATCCGACCCTGGAGGAGTAATACATGCCAACCGACAAGCGCAATGGTCCCTGCGTTCGATTGTCACCACGCTCTTCGTTTGGTTCCAACGCCATCCGTTGACGGCCGACCTGGGTCTCGTAATCGGAGTCATATTGGTAGAAAATCCGGGCCAAGCTCTTGCCATAGCACCTGTCACTTCCCAATATGATCCAGGCCGGCCAGCAAGAATCATTGCCACACTAGCTATCACTTTGCCTCTGATTGTGCGCAGGGTCCGTCCCGGCATTTGCGCCGCCATAGTGGCTGCTGTCGCCGCCCTGCTGCTGCTCTTCTCGCCCTGGCTGCCGGAAGCTGCAGTCTTGTCCCCAATTGCCGTCTATTCGGCGATGGTTTACGGTAAAAGCACCACCAGGCGCTGGGTTCCGTTAGCGGTCATCACGGATATGGTTTTGTGGGCTGTCAGATGTGCAGTCAATAACCAAGGGTGTCCCACCATTTTGTCTTACGTGACAGAAGGACCAGCAGAAGCCTCTTTTTCTGCATCCCATCTAGCGCTTTTCATAGTGATGGCCGCACCGGCCTTGATCTGCCTGCTGACCATTCTGATTGCTTCACGCCGACGCACTCGTGGTTCGGTCCTGCTTCTCCAGCAGGAGCGCGAGCGCGCGCTAAACCAGACCTTGCAGGAAAGCCAGGCTCTGGCGGCCAATCAAGAGCGTGAACTCATCGGCGCCACCATGCAGATAGAGGTGGCCGCCACACTGAATACAGTCATTGCATCCACCAGCAAAGCCATCGCCCAGTTGAACGATTATCGAGTCAAGGGGGTGGGCCCTCCCCCAGAGCAGGTAGCACAAGCCTTCAGCGACATTGCAACCCAAGGACGCCAGGCCCTGGCTCGCATGCGACAACTGCTCACAGTCCTGCGTCACAGTTCCAGCACTGATTCGCACTCAAACACTGACACCGCCAATTCCTCAGACGAGAGCCCCAATTCAGACAGGAACCATATGGTCGATCCCACCCACAAGACCGCACCTTTGCCGGCTCTTCACCCAGCCAAACCCCTTCCAGTAGATATTGACGATCAGCCTGACAACCCTCAGCAACACTCGCAACAGGATAAGGAATCAAAGCGCGTCTAATCGGACCAACCGGACTCCAGACATGAGCGTTCTTGATGGTGTGCACCTCCTATGGCGAGCACACAGAAAATGGATACACAGGAAACGAACACAGCAGGCAATCAGCCCAGCAGAAGAATGGAGCATTCCATGAATCACGGACCTGAAGATAAGCCCAGGCCAGGAGTCAGTAACCGAAGCGGCTCACTTCACCATTTGGTAGTGGCTCCGTCAACAGTTATTTCGGTAACCATCACTCAGACAGCCATCGCTTAAACAACACTCAATCAGACAGCGATTGCCTTGGCTACAAATTGAAACCAGTCGCAATTCCTAACCACACTCGACTCGGATAAAATCGGATGGTGGCGCTGACCATCATCTAGCGGAAAGAAGCAGGCAGTTATGGAACGGACCAAACCCATCAGCGTTGCCATCGTGGATGATCAGGATCTGGTCCGGGCTGGCTTTGCCATGGTCATCGGCTCCCAGGATGACATGACCGTGGTTGGCCAAGGCGCGGACGGTGAGCAGGCAGTGGACCTGGCTTCACGCCTGCGGCCTGACGTGATTCTTATGGACGTCCGCATGCCTGGCATGGATGGTTTGACTGCCACCCGTCGGATCACTGCTTTGTCGCCTGACCGTCCGGAGCCCCGGGTCATTGTGCTGACCACCTTCGATCTTGACGAATACGTCATGGCCGCCATAAAAGCCGGCGCATCAGGATTTCTGCTCAAGGATACCGAACCTGAAACCCTCTTATCCTCCATCCGTACAGTTCACCGGGGCAATGCGATCATCGCCCCTTCGGCTACAAAACGCCTGATCGAGCATATGGCTCATGACATGCCTGGGACCGGATCCATGCCATCGGGTTCAACCTATCGCGATCCCGAAGCGGACCTGCTCACTGACCGCGAGTTGCAGGTCCTGGTTCACATAGCCCAGGGCCTGAGCAACCAGGAGATTGCTGACAATTTGGGAATCTCACTGCCCACGGTGAAAACCCATGTCACTCATATACTTCAGAAAATCAATGCCCGCGACCGCGTCCAAGCAGTGGTCTTCGCTTACGAAAACCATCTGGTATGAACACGGCCATCAGCCGGCATCAATCGTCACTGAGCGCCTCAATGGGTGAAACCTTGACTGCCTCCCTGGCTGGCAGCACACTGGCTACCACCGCAGCCAGCAAGGCCACCGGCAGTATCAGCGCAAAAGCCGACCATGGCACGGTGAAGGTCACGGATCCTAAGGGCACAAAGACCTGATAGGCTCCTATCCACCCGAATAGCATTCCTAGAATGATTCCAGCCAGACTGGCTCCTAGGGCAATCATGCAGGCTTCGACTCCCAAGGATCGGCGAACCTGGACGCTGCTCATGCCGATTGCTCTGAGCGTGGCGGTCTCACGACGGCGTTCCAGCACCGACATCATCAAAGTGTTGGAGACCCCTATCAGGGCGATAATGACCGCAACGCCCAGCAATGCCACCATAATTGCCAACAAGGAATCGATTCTTTCGCCCCATAGCCTCTTTTGCGTCAGCCCACCGCTGATAGCCATGTCGTCATGCTCTCCGACAGCCTGACGTATGTCATCCAAGAGCAGTGCGGCATCACGATCTCCCTGCGTCCTGATCCAGATTTCATGCGTCTTGGTGTTTATCCCAGCGACATTCCGGGAGTCCGTGATTGCATAGACGCCACTGGTATCCAGCCCGCCGAATCCTGCAAAGACCCCGGTCAATGTTCTTCTTGCAACTGCCTCTTTTTCACGTTCAACATCCGTCTGAGGGTCAGCTATCGACAACTTCAACTGACTTCCGTTCCGGTAACCGGAATGCTTGGAAATCGTTCTGGTCGATACCAGCAGCGCATCTGACCTTTGTGTATCTGGACCCAGATCGGCATGAAGCACATGCCTGATCCGTGAAGCATCCAAGGCATAGACAGTCATGGAATCTTGTGAGGGGCCTCCTGACTCGACCCTGGCATTGAATCGCTGCACCAGCTCTGCATCAGCGACACCTTTGATACGCTGAATGGCCCGCACATTATTCTTATTCAGCCCCTGACCAGATATTTCAATATCCAAGGAATAACGCTGATCAATATCCTTGGCCAAGGTCCGTTTAGTGGTTACCGCACCTGTAGCCAGAGTGGAGACCAGGGTTACACCGATCAGCAGAGCAACACCTGTGGCAGCGACTCGTGAGGGATTTCGAGCAATATTCGCCACTCCAACCCTGCAAGATGGTCCAATCCGGGACACAGGCCTACCCAGGCAACGCAGAAAAAACGGAGTCCATCGACGCGCACCGGTCAGCGCACCCAGGAAAATCAGCAAAACACCAAATACCGCGAGACCCAGCAAGAGTTCCTGCTGATTAGTGGTCTGGACTGTATCGCCGGTGTTTGTCCTGACTAGCTCCCTGACACGCCAAGAGGACCAGATCACGAACGCTATGCCAATGACCGCCAACAGGATGCTGATCAGCAAACCGGTCCGTTTCCTGCTTCCTTGCTCCTGATAATCCACTGGCTGCAGGGCTTCAAGCGGTCTGACTTTGATAGCCGTACGAGTAGACCCAAAAGCAGCCACCAAGGTTGCCAGAACGCCAAGCGCAAAGGGAAGCAGAAGGGCAGCAGGAGTAAGCAGAAGTGCAAGCTTCATGGTGCCCGAATGCAAACCAAGGCAACCGGCAAGACCCATCAAGCCCATGGCCAGCAGGATGCCAATCAGAGACGATATGACACCAAGAAGCAGGGCCTGCTGCAGCACGCCTAACCTGATTTGCCGTCGATCCGCACCAATGACCCTCAGAAGGGCCAGATACCTGCGCTGTCTGGCCACCATGATCTGGAAGGTGTTGGCAATCACCAAGGCAGCCACCACCATGGCCAGCACACCGAAAGTCATGAGGAAGACAGTCATGATGTTCACACCATTGCCGGTCTGCTCACTGAGTAGCCTGTCCTCCATGGCGCGACGGTCCTCAAGCCGGTATCCGTCGGGAACGTATCGGCTGATGTCATGCAGCGTGTTCTGGAGTTTCTTGCCTTGGCCATCAACCTGCAGATAGATGTTTTCCACAGGAGGGGACTCCGGTCCCACCATTCCTGCCATAGTCAGCAGACGAACAACCCGAGAACCCGTCAGCACCACAGCTCCACCGAAGTCGTCGTACTGTCCACCGCGGCTCTTGCTGATGCCTGAGATGGTCAAGTCCACAGAACCTTGGCTGACAAGGCGTTCTTTATTTGAAGAATCTTGAGTACTGTCACTTCCTGGCAACATCAACGGGGACAGATGGAGGCGCACCTTATCCCCGAGGCGCGCCCGGAGCCTGTCGGCGACGGAACGTGGGAGTACCACCTGATCGTCTGAATCCGGCCATTGTCCCCGATCCAAATCGATAGGCATGAGCTCCTGGCTGGCACCCATAATCGCCAGAATCCCCTTGCTGGACCGACCGTTTGCTTCCGTATCCACCATGAGGTTGACATCGGGGCGCAGACCACGAACCCCCTGCAGTTTCGACAGCCTCCTGCCGTCGAATTCGTCGAACAGAATTGGCTTGTCCTGATCCCTTCTGGCTGTCACAGCATAATTGGCTTGGCCGGCATCCATGCTGATCTCGCGACGCATGGAGGCATTCGCCACGTTGCCAAAAAGAAGTGTCAGGCACATAAAGAAGGTGCCGATCACGATGGCCAGACCAGCCGGCATCATCATTCGTGCATCGCGCTTCATCATCGTACGGGTTATCCGCCACACAATGCACCCCCTAGTCCTGTACCTGGGAATAGCCAGCAGCACCAGCCGAAACTTGCTCAGCCAGAAGATCGTTCATGGCTTTAACCGTCGGATCCTGTCGGTCCGCAACGATCTGTCCGTCTGCGAAGACCAGCGCACGGTCGGCATAGGATGCGGCATAGGCATCATGAGTGACCATGATGACGGTCTGATTCAGCTCGCGTACGGAATCGCGCAGGAACTTCAGAACACCAGTGCTGGCGGCCAGATCCAGGTTCCCCGTCGGCTCGTCCGCGAAGACCAGACCGGGTTTGGTTATCAGCGCTCTGGCGATGGCGACCCGCTGCTGCTGCCCCCCGGATAATTCACCGGGAAGATGGTCCAGCCTCTCCGACAAACCCAGAGTCTCTACCAGCTGCTCCATCCACGAGTTGTCGGGCCGAACGCCATCCAGTACCAGCGGCATGAGGATGTTCTGTTTGGCCGTGAACATAGGCAGCAGGTTGAAGCTCTGGAAGATAAATCCCAGATGTCGCCGCCTGATCAAGGTCAGCTGACGGTCGTCCAGTCGTGTCAGATCGACTCGGCCAGCCTGATCGATTGATGGATGATGACGATGTCTACTCTTCGAGTACAGAAGATCAGCGGCCATATAGACATGACCAGAGGTGACAGTATCCAGACCGGCCAGAACGTGCATGAGCGTTGACTTGCCCGAACCTGAAGGCCCCATGATGGCCGTGAACCGTCCACGTTCAAAATTCACGTCAATTCCGCGCAGGGCATGGACAGCATTCGAACCTTGCCCATAATCCTTGGTCAGCTGCCTGGCGCTGACGGCCGGTGGTCCCGCGACGCCTGTGCCTGCACTGTCGATTAACCCTTGCGAAGACGCGGTATCCGCTTTGTGCTGCATGGTGCTCCTTATCCGCCAGGAAGCCTTTCTCCCGTCTGCTTCCGACCCTATGCGGCTATCAACTGCCGCGATATGGTCCCTAGGAGCGATGAAAGCAATCATCCTTACGGATGACTGCGTTGAAAAACGCTTCCTGTTAGGCTGGCACCATCCAAATCAACGCGGGGCGGCGGGGATGGACATCTGGGAGATGAAGAACATCATGTTCAGCGCAAAAGACGTGAGCCTCAAGACATGCAACCATCGGACCAAGGGATTGCAACAGTTACCTCGATCCCCTTGATTGACTCCGGGAATATCAAGGTCTCTTCGCTCAAGCCGGCTCCCTTCCAAGCAGCATCAGTAAAGACGGCGTCTGGGGAGACAAATCAATCATTCCCGGCACCGACCACGGCGCGCTGAGATAAAGGCTGTGCTTATGATGCGCGCTGGTTGCTTGCCTTCATTCCTCAGCAAGAGCCACAATCGGTGGAGTCCGGTTGACGCGTCTTGCTGGCAGGACGCTTGCCAGGATCGCCGCTACGAGCGCCACCACCAGAATCACCAGTCCAGTGGACCAGGGAATGGGGAAAGCCACCGTACCCAGAGAGGAGAAGATCTCATAGGCTGCAGCCCAGCCGAAGAGCAGGCCCAGGACCATGCCAGACAAGGACGACCCAAGGGCTATCAGCCCTGACTCCACAGCCAAGGACCGCCTGATCTGCTTGCTGGTCATCCCGATGGCCCGCAGGGTGGCGGACTCACGCCGACGTTCCAGCACCGAAAGGGAAAGCGTGTTGGCCACGCCGATCAAGGCGATGGCAACTGCCACCGCCAGCAGGGCCAGGATGATCATGAGCAGGTTGTCGATGGTCCGGTCCCACTGTTGCTTCTCAGCCAGCCCGCCCTTCACAGAAACAGCTGAATACCCAGAAAGTGCACTCTTCACCTTGTCTATGAACGCCGAGACTGTTGGCGAGCCGTCGACCTTGGCCCAGATCTGCACGGTCTGAGGCTGAACGCCATTGAGCGAGGATGAGTCGGTCAGGCCATATAAATCGCTGGCATCAATCCCCTGGAAGGGCGCGTAGACACTGGTTACAAAGAGTCTTTGAGCCACCGATGCAGATCCGCCTTGAGCGTCGCCTTGAATCGGGTTGAGTACATTGAGCCCCAGATTTCCGCCGTCATGAAAATCCCTCTGTTTATCCATGAGGCTTTTTGGAAGCAGAAGGGCATCTTGTCCGGAAAGATCCTTGCCGACCTTGGCATTCAGGAGGCGATCGATCTTGTGCGCATCCAGGGCGTAAATAGTCATTCCTGCACCGTTCTCGCCGCCTGATTTGACCATAGCAGCATACTGGGGCACCAGTTCGGCCTGCGCGACCCCGTCGATCCGTCGAATGGCGTTCAGAGCCTTGGCATCCAGGCCATCGGCGCTGATCTGCAGATCGACCGAGTAGTGCTCATCCATCATGTCGGCCATGGTCTGCTTGGCGCTGGCGGCGCCTGTAGTCAGGGTGGCGACCAGCGTTACGCCGATCAGGAGGGCGGTACCTGTTGCCGCCACACGGGAATGATTCCGCGCAATGTTAGCCACGGCGATTGTGGACGAGGGCCCAATCCGCGAAACCAGGGACCCGACTCCCTTGAGCATGAAAGGAATCCAACGATTGGCACTGAAAAGGATACCTAGGAAGGCAAGGACAATGCCGATGACAGCCATCGCGGCAACAATGTTGGGCCCATCTCCAGATGCCTTGCTGGCCTTGTCTGCCGTGACATTGAGCCTGACCTGCCAGAGAGACCAGACCGTCATGGTGATGCCCAGCAGAATCATGACCACGCTGACAAACAGTCGTATTCTGCTCGTCCGCTTGTTCTGCAAAAGATCGGCGGGCCTCAGCGCCTCCAAAGGACTGACCCTGGTGGCGGCCCATGAAGATCCCAGGGAGGCCAAGACCGTAACGACGATGCCGAAAACGAGAGGGACCAGGATAACTGCCGGAGTCAGCTTCAATTGGAAGTAGAGGGAACTCGTATGAGCCTTAGCTACACCCAGAATTGCCATGATGCCGATGGCGGCGCCGACCCCGATCAGGGAGGCCACAGCGCCCAGGATAATGGAACGCATCAGGACGCTGGCCCTGACCTGGCTCTTATTGGCGCCAATCATCCTCAGGAGGGCCAGGTAGCGACGTTGCCGAGCGACCATGACCTGGAAGGTGTTGGCGATGACTGTGGCAGCCACGAACATGGCCAGCGTGCCAAATACCAGAAGGAAGGTGGTCACGGGGTTTTGAGAACCGCCGAGCGCGGTCCTGACCAGTCGGTCCTCCATAGTGTGACGATCTTCAAGGGAGTAGCCGGAAGGCATGAGCTTGCGCAAAGAGGCCAGACTCCCATCGAGGTCGCTACCCTGCCCGCCAACATTCAGGTAGATGTTCTGGGCATACAGGTTACCCATGTTGCCAAGACCTGCTGTAGCCATCAAGGCATCTATGGTCTTGGGGGTCAGCACGATTGCGCCGCCCGATTCGCCAAACCTGTCGCCCTCGTTGCCCTGGTTCGAACTGATACCCGACAAGGTCAGCGGCCTCGATACGAACCTACCCGCAACCTGGTCAGCGCTGGCTTGCCCTTTCGGCCCAAGGTCCTCGGAAATATAGAGCGTGTTAGGCGACAGGTTCAGATTCACCTTGTCACCGAGGGAAAGCTTGAGCCTGGACACAGTCGGCCCGGGTAGGACCACTTGGTCATCGGCAGCGGGCCAAGATCCCTTGGCAAGACCGACCGGCATCAGCGATGAATCCGCCATAGGAATGGCGATCACGCTCTCGCTCTTGATTTTGCCGGCGCGGACATCCGCCATGAGCTGGGTGTCTGATCTGACTGCGCGAACGCCTGGGACTTTTGCCAGCTCCTCTGTTTTGAAGTCCTTCACCCTTTTCTGCTCTGAATGGCTGCCCTCCGCGGGGATGATGGCGTAGTTGGCCTGGGCAGCATCGGATGAGACCATACGCCGCATGGAAACGTCCATGGTGTTGCCGAAGAGGAAGGTCATGGCAATAAACAGTGTTCCGACGATAATGGCGATGCCGGCGGGAACCATCATGCCCAGGTCATGCCGCATCATTTTTTTGGCGACGAACCACATGAGCATTCCCCTCAGCGATGAGCGGCCGAGTCAGCTGTAGCTGTGGAGGCCATGACTTCCTCGGAGAGCAAGGCATTCATGGAATCCACAGTGGGTCTGTCTTGGTCTGCCACGATTCGCCCATCCGCAAATACCAAAGCCCGATCTGCAAAGGAGGCCGCAAAGACATCATGCGTGACCATGATGATGGTCTGCCCCAGCTCGCGGACCGAATCCCGCAGAAAGCTGAGCACTTCGGTCGAAGAGGCCGTGTCCAGGTTTCCCGTGGGTTCGTCTGCAAAGACAATGGAAGGTTTGGTGATGAGGGCCCTGGCGACGGCCACACGTTGCTGTTGACCGCCAGAAAGCTCGCTGGGTCGGTGGCTCAGCCTCTCCTCCAAGCCCAGGGTCTTGGCCAGAACATCCAGCCAAGCTGTGTCTGGCTTGGCCCCATCCAGGATCAGAGGCATGAGGATATTCTGCTTGGCCGTAAACATGGGCAGAAGGTTGAAGCTCTGGAAAATGAAGCCCAGACTCTTGCGCCTCAAGAGGGTCAGCTGATTGTCGTTGAGCTTGGTCAGATCGACCACTCCCCTCCGCCCTCCTGGACGACGGGCCCGCCTGCCTTTCACACCGGCGGCATCGGTCACGTTCAGGTAGACATGTCCGGAGGTAACGGTGTCCAAGCCGGCCAAGGTATGCATGAGGGTGGACTTGCCCGACCCGGAGGGACCCATGATGACCGTGAACCTGCCCCGTTCGAATTCGACATCCACACCCCGCAAAGCATGAACCAGGTTCTCCCCACTCCCATAATCCTTGGTCAGTCCTTTGGCCTTGATGGCCACCTGAGCAATCTGCCTTGGTTTCCCCGCATCGGACGACGGATCGGAAGACGCCCTCGTCTTTGCTCCATGTTTCATACTCCCATCTTACCCACCAGAACGTTTCCGCCTGACTGGTCAGGTGCTCTCTGCCACTGGAGCGAGGGGATGAGAGAGCATGCACAAAGGTGCCCATCGAAACGTAATGAGGTTTCGACAGGCACCTTCTGCCTCTTCGCCTTCTCGGTCATATATCACGCATATACGGCACCGAGAAGGAAGTGCGATTGCCGGCTACTTGGCCAGACCGGACTCCTTCAATGCCTGGAAGGCACCCTTGAGGTCATCCAGAATGTCCTCGATGTTCTCCGTGCCGATGGAGAGCCTGATGGTACCGGGATGGATGGCCTGATCCTCCAGCTCCTCCGGCGTCTCCTGGGAGTGGGTGGTCGATGCCGGATGGATGGCCAGCGACTTCACATCAGCCACGTTGGCCAGGAGGGAGAAGAGATGCAGGTTGTTGATGAAGACCCTGGCCGCATCCTTGCCGCCCTTCAGATCGAAGGTGAAGATGGAGCCGGCGCCGTTGGGGAAGTAGCGCTTGTAAAGCTCGTGGTCGGGGCGCCCCTCGATGGCCGGATGGCTGACCGACTCCACCTCCGGCACGGTCTGCAGGTAATCCACTACCTTCAGGGCGTTCTCGACGTGACGCTCAACCCTCAGCGAGAGCGTCTCGGTCCCCTGCAGGAGGAGGAAGGCTGCAAAGGGCGAGATGACGGCACCGGTGTCGCGCAGGAGAATGGCGCGAATGCGGGTGACGAAGGCCGCAGCTCCCAGATCCTGGTAGAAGCGCAGACCGTGGTAGCTGGGGTCGGGTTCGGTCAGGGTGGGGAACTTGCCGGGCACTGCCGCCCAGTCGAACTTGCCGCCTTCAACGACGACCCCGCCCAGGGTGGTGCCATGGCCGCCGATGAACTTGGTGGCCGATTCCACGACGATGTCAGCCCCGTGCTCCAACGGACGGAAGAGGTAAGGAGTAGCGAAAGTGTTGTCGACGATCACCGGCAGGTTATGGTCATGGGCGATCTTGGAGATGGCCTCGAAGTCGGGCAGGTCCGCATTGGGGTTGCCGAAGGTCTCGAAGAAGACCAGCTTGGTGTTGTCCTGGATGGCCGACTCGAAGTTGGACGGGTCCGAAGGATCCACGAAGGTGGTCTCGACACCATCGCGGGGCAGAGTGTGCTTGAGGAGGTTGAAGGTTCCGCCGTAGATGTTCTTGGAAGACACAATATGGTCCCCGGTCTGGGTGATGTTCCGGAAGGCATACTCCACGGCGGCGGCTCCCGAAGCCACAGCCAAACCAGCGGTGCCGTTCTCCAGGGCGGCGATCCTGTCCTCGAAGACCCCCTGGGTGGAGTTGGTCAGACGGCCGTAGATGTTGCCCGGGTCCTTCAGCGCGAACCGGGCCTCGGCGTGATCGAAGTCGTGGAAGACGTAGCTGGTGGTGGCGTAGATGGGCACGGCCCGGGAATCAGTGGCTGGGTCGGCCTGCTCCTGGCCCACGTGGAGCTGAAGCGTCTCGAAATGGTACTTGTGCGGGTTCTGGTCGGTCATGTCGATTCCTATCTGTTGGTGACGTGCGTCCTCGTCCATGTTCTTGAATGTGACCATAAGCGGCCCAAGCCCACCTGTTCAAGCCAGAACGGACTTTTCGGTATCGTCCTTTTTTATAACAGCTTCCAAAAGGTTGAAAACTGGCCTTTTTTGATCTCGCCATTGCACACGCGGCGGTGCTCGTTTAACCCCTCCGCTGTAGAGTCGAGTAAGCGACGGAGAAGACTCCGCTGCGAACAGCCTCAGCAGGCATGAAGGAGTTCAAAGATGGCCGGACAGACGGACGATCAGAACAGGCTCTACCAGCGCGACAGCAAGTACATTCCCCGAGTCGCCGCTGTGCATGACATGTGCGGGTATGGCAAGTGCTCGCTGACGGCCGCCATCCCCATCCTTTCGGCAGCAGGATGCGACGTTTGCCCGGTGCCCACCGCCCTGTTCAGCGCGCACACCATGTTCAAGGACTACACCTTCCATGACACCACCGAGATGCTGCCGGGATACCTGGATGCCTGGCAGAAGGAGGGCGTCGAACTGGACGGGATCTACAGCGGGTTCCTGGGCAGTGCCGAGCAGGTCGACATCATTCAGCGCATGTATCGGGAATACCCCAAGGCCCTGCGGCTGGTCGACCCAGTCATGGGCGACGGCGGATCCATGTACCCCACCTACACTGAGGAGATGTGCCGGGCCGTGACCAATCTGGTCGATGGAGCCGACCTGCTCATGCCCAACTTGACCGAGGTCAGCCTGCTGACCGGCATCGACTACGAAGGCCAGGACCTCGACGATGCCCAGGTTGGCGAGCGTCTGGGCCGCCTGCTGGACATGGGCGCGAAAAACGTCATCATCAAGGGCATCGACCGGAAGGACGGCAAGCTGCGCAACTTCGTGGCCTCGGCAGATCATGGTGGAGTCAGCGAGCGCACCGAGCTGGTCCACGACAAGCTGCCCTTCATGATCCACGGAACCGGCGATGCGTTCGCCTCCAGCCTCTGCGGGGCGCTCTTTGCGGGACGAGGCCTGGCTGATGCCTCACGGATCGCCGGCGAATTCGTCCGCTCGGCCATGCAGCACACACGCAATCAGCCCGACTATCAGCAGCGCGGGGTCAGCTTCGAGCTGGATCTGGGGCAGATGACTGCTCTGATGCAGGAGCAGTGAGCCCGAGGCCTGTGAAAATCACCTGAGAGTCCGGGCATTTGTCAAGAGCGGAAGACAAGGGTGGACAAATGAAACCCAAACCACCTCAATCGCTGTATTCCTTTCAGACAAATACTCGGCTGACAAGGTGATTAATCAGTCATAAAGATCAGTTGACCACAGCAGGCCGGAAGGCGTTGCCAGCGAATCCGCCGGCGATGTCTTCCGGTCTCTCTTATCTCTTTGCTTCTGGTTCTTTTGCCTGCCTGTTGCCCCGCTCCCCTTGTTCATTTGCTTTACCTGGTGTCACTCGTTTCTTTTTCCTGGTTTCTGTTTCCTTGATTCTGCTTGGCTTAGTCCCGCTTTGCTTGGTTTCTGCCTACCTTGGTTTTTGTTTCGGTCCTTCTTGCCTTTGCCGCCTCTGCCTGATGCAGAGATGAGTGCAATAGCTACAGCATCAGCATCGTCAATCCACTCGTTCATCCACTTTCGTGCGTACGCACGTTCATTCGACCACATGCCTGGTTCGACTAGTCACCAACTTCCCTCCAGTGGTCTCCTAGAAACATGGACACACAAGCACTGACTAGACCAAGTAATCTCCGCACAGTTTTCAACGACCGGGGTGGCAGCACTGATGCCGATATTAAGATCCCAGACCCAACAGTCGCGCAGCCCATAAGCGCTCTGCCTGCTTCCACCAGGTCCGCCGACAATCCAGAAACCACGCGGCCTGGAAGAACAAGGTTACATACGAGCAACCATGAATCCATCGACATGGAACTGGCAGATGTTGAGCGACAGATCAGGTCCAAGGGCGTAAGCAGCCGAGAACTCGGACGTTTGGGCGAAGACTACGCCTGCCAGTGGCTGCGGCAACGCAATTGGAAGATTCTAGCCCGAAATTGGAGAAGCCGGTTCGGCGAGCTGGACATCATCGCACTGGATCCGGAGGCGACTCTGGTATTCGTTGAGGTCAAAACCAGACGCACCGGTCGGTTCGGATCTCCAGAACAGGCTGTCGGCCCGCGCAAACAGACCCATCTTCGTCGCGCCGCAGTCCAATGGCTGATCAGCCATGACCGAGATCCCAGCGCACGGCATCGTGGCACCCGTTTCGATGTCATCAGCTTGTCAGTCAAGTCCGACCCTGGCAGAAGCATGCATTCCGAAAGCCCCTATCCCCTGGCTTCCAGTCAGGCATCCGCCGAGGCCGCCACAGGATCCAATTGTTCGGGCAAAGGTGGATGGAATCCGGGATCAGTCTTCCTCAGACACACCAGGGAGGCCTTCTGATGCGTCTTGGATCCGCTGAATCCGTGGGATTGATAGGCCTCAAGGCCTTTCTGATCCATGTACAGTCCTTCATCTCCCCAGGGCTGCCCTACTTCTCCATCATCGGCCTGCCGGATGCCTCCTTGTCCGAGTCGCGGGAACGAGTTAAATCCGCCTGCTCGGCCTGCGGATTCCGGTGGCCGCAGACCAGGGTCACCGTCAACATGTCCCCAGCTTCAAAACCCAAGCACGGCTCCTCGCACGACCTGGCCATTGCGACCAGTGTCCTCGAAGCCGGCGGAGCGCTACCGACGGAAGGCCTGGACCATACGGTCATATTGGGCGAACTCAACCTGGACGGCACGATTCTGCCTATCAACGGTCTGCTGCCCATTCTGACGCAGGCCAGAGCTCAGGGAATCACGCGAGCTTTCGTCCCCGCAGACAACCTTGACGAGGCCCGTCTGGTTCCCGATATTGAGGCCGTGGGACTGCGCCACCTGGGCCAGCTCATCAAGGCCTTGGGCGGGCGAAGCAGAATTACCATTCCCGAAGCAGATACTCGCCAGGATTCTGACAAGTCAACCACCATAGCGAGTGTGCATCCCAATAACTCAGGTCATGAAGACAACTCCCCCGCCAATGCCGACCCATCTCCGCCCAAGCCGGACATGGCTGACGTGATTGGGCAGGAGGAGACTAAGTGGGCCATGATGGTGGCTGCAGCCGGCGGTCATCACATGCTCATGGTCGGCCCTCCAGGAGCCGGCAAAAGCATGCTGGCTGAACGGCTTCCCAGCATCATGCCCGCTTTGGACGCTGTTCAACAGCTGGAAGTGGCCTCCATTCGATCCCTGTGCGGCACACTGAGCCAATATGGGATCTCAGATGTGCCGCCTTTCGAGGCTCCTCATCATACGATCTCCATGGCGGCCATGGTCGGAGGCGGCGCCGGACTGGCCACCCCCGGCGCCATCACCCGTGCCCACCGAGGCGTTCTCTTTATGGATGAGGCTCCGGAATTCTCCCCAAGGGTGATCCAATCCCTGCGTGAGCCCCTGGAGATCGGGCGAATCTTCCTGTCCCGGGCCAAGGGCAGCACCACCTTCCCGGCTCGTTTCCAGCTGGTCATGGCTGCCAACCCCTGCCCCTGCGGATACGGATACGGCACCGGCGAGCGCTGCACCTGCACGCCCCGCGAACGCCTCCGCTACTGGAACAGGCTCTCCGGACCCATCATGGACCGCATCGACATCCAGACCACAGTCCCCCCGGTGACCGACCCGGGATTCGACGATCACCGTCCACGCCAGCACAGCGCTCAGATCCGCCAGCGTGTGACCCGCGCCCGCCAGACAGCAACAGAGCGTTTTCGCAAGGAAGGTTGGACCTGTAACGCTCAGATCAGCGGCGAATGGCTGCGTCAGAACACATCAGCCAAGGTACGTTCGGTCGTCGACCAGGCCTTGCGCAGGCAGCGGATCAGTCTGCGAGGTGCCGACCGGACCATGCGCCTGGCATGGACTCTGGCAGACCTGGACGGACGGACCAGCCCCGGTGCCGACGATGTGACCACCGGCATCCTGCTCAGAACAAGGGCCGTCTGAGATGGCCCAACCCATGATGAAGACCATGCCCGAGAGCCAGCCGCAACCGATGACCATGGTCGAAAGCGACTGGCTTGCCAGAACCGTGCTGACCCTAGCGGCAGATGGCCCCGATGCTTTTATGATTGCTTGTCTTCTAGGCTCGGACCAGGCGGCCGACCTTTGTCGAAATCTGATCGAACTAAGAGCGCCAAACCAGGCAGGGACTGACGGCCATCATGATGCTGCTCGCACGAGACTGGATGAACGCTTTCTGAAGGGGACGGCTCGGTGGGGACGACAAACAAGTCCCGAGGACCTCACCCGGTTCCACAAGATCAGCAACTCCTGGCGAAGACGCCTGACACCCTTGCTTGCCATGGACACCGACCAGGTGCGGACCATGATGACTGGCGGTGGCCGATTCTGGGTGATGACCCCAAGCGATCCCTGCTGGCCAGGCCAGGTGGAGGACCTTGCACGCCGCTCCGACTGGGCCCCTCCCCTCTGCCTGTGGGGGCAAGGCAATCCCGAAACATTGATCTGCTGTGACCGACCCTTGGCCGTGGTCGGGTCAAGAACATGTGACGAGTATGGCCGGTCCATTGCTCACCAGATAGCCAGGAAGGCTGCCGGCGAAGGCCACCTGGTCGTCTCCGGCGGGGCCATGGGTACGGATGCCGCCGCCCACTGGGGAGCCCTGGCCGCTGGCGGCGGACGCACGGTCGCCGTTTTTGCCGGAGGCTTGCTGCATATGGGTCCCAAACGCAACAGTCGTCTGTTCGAAAACATCGAGGCAGATGGCGGTACACTGATCAGCGAGCTGCCGCCCGGAACCATCCCCGAGGCGCGTCGGTTCCTGCTGCGCAACCGGATCATCGCCGCCCTAGCCTCCGACATCGTGGTGGCACAGGCACGGCACCGATCAGGCGCGTTGAACACAGCCAACTGGGGCGTCGAATTGGGCCGTCGCGTACTGGCTGCCCCCGGCAGAATCGACCAGCCGGAAAACACCGGCTGCAACCGGCTCATCCATGAGGGCAAGGCGGAGCTACTCCTGTCGGCATCCGACATCCGAGACATTTTCCACCCTGCCCATGGACCGGTTCACCCCGGCAAGTCCGTCCGTCAAGAAGCCTCCGCTTCAGTCAGTTACACCGAATCATGTGATAACCAAATCAACAGGCAGAACGCGCGACACACACCGACGATCGGTTCGGATCATCCGAACCAGACCATAAACGACGGTCAACAGGACCCAACCGTGCTCAAACAATTCCGGACTGGTAGAGACGGACCTTCAACCCAGCCATCAAATTCGGGGACTGACAGTGAATGCAAAAAAGCAGATGACGAGTGTCTAACCAAGGAAGAGGCAACCGTGCTGGCGGCTATCCGCACCTGCCAGCGTCGGAATGGTCCGCCCATGACGGGACAGCTTCGCGCGGAACTGGCCGATCAGGGACATGAGTTCTCCGTCAGGCATCTGATGCAACTGCTGGGATCCCTGGAGATTCGTGGTCTGATCAACATGCAGGACGGATGCGTCGTAGCTGAGCACCCGAAGAATCAGGCCTGCCAGCGGCAACGGTCCAAATCAACTATCCAGCCGTCTGCACCAGCCGATTCATCGGTACTCGGAGGAACAAAATGAACGCCCTCATCCTCCAGCAGCTGACGCTGACGTTCAGGACCGCCAAAAGCGAATCCCGGCGCCAGAGAACCATCGCGGAAGACCACACGATGACAGGGAATCACCCCGGGTTCGGGGTTTTCATGAAGCGCATAACCTACGAACCTGGCGTTGCGTGGGTGACCAGTCAGGGAGGCGACCTGACCGTAGGTGGCTACCTTGCCGCGAGGAATCCGCCTGACGACCTGATACACCTGCTGGGAGAAGGAAAGTTCGGTCATAAGACCCATTCTGCCCGCGTAAGCAGACATGAGCCGGAAGGGCCACCACTATCAACGGGTTGTGACAGTATCAATGGTATGAATCCGCAGAAGGTCAGAAACCGCTATGATGCCGTCATCGTCGGAGCCGGAGCGGCCGGGTTGTCAACCGCTCTGGGACTGTACAGGGCTCTGGAGAGCAACAGGAGCGAAAGCAGCTTGTCGCCCAAGGTCCTGGTCGTCTCCAAGCTGCAGCCCCTGCGGTCCCACACCGGCTCAGCAGAAGGTGGCATCGCGGCCAGTCTGGGCAATCAGGAGAAGGATGACTGGCATTGGCACTACTACGACACAATCAAGGGCAGCGACTGGCTGGCTGACCAGGATGCCGTGCGGATTCTGGCCGAGCAGGCCCCAGGCATCGTCATCGAACTGGAGCATGACGGGGTGGCCTTCTCAAGGACTGAAGACGGGCACATCGCCCAGCGGAAGTTTGGCGGCCATACCGCCGATTATGGTGGCCACCCAGTCAGGAGAGCAGCCTATGCAGCCGACCGTATCGGCCACCAGATCCTGCACGCCCTGTGGCAGCAGTGCCTGCGTCTGGGAGTCGAGTTCGCCGAGGAATGGTATGTGACCGATCTGGTCGTGGATCCGCCTGCTGATGAGGAAACCGGCGGCCAGGCCCGTGGACTGATCGTCCTGGACACCCACGCCGGCAAGCTGCAAGCCATCCAAGCCGACAATATCGTCCTGTGCACGGGTGGGGCAGGCCGACTCTTCCATACGACTTCCAACTCCTGGGATTTGACCGGTGACGGCATGGCGCTCGCCCTGCAGGCCGGCCTGCAGCTGGAGGATGTGGAGTTCATCCAATTCCATCCCACCGGCCTGGGCCACACCGGCATCCTGCTGTCGGAGGCCTCCCGCGCAGAAGGCGGCGTGCTCAGGAACAGTCAGGGCCGGGCCTTCATGCAGGACTACGCGCCGGGACACGGCGACCTGGCCGCCAGGGATGTGGTCAGCCGTTCCATCATGGCCGAAATTGATGCAGGTCGCGGGGTGGCCGATCCATCGGACCCGGACGGGCCTCATGATTGCGTCTGGCTGGACATGACCGGCATTGATGCCCAACGCATGGCTGCCCTGCTCCCCCAGGTCACCGAGACCATCCATCGCTACGCCCACCTGGATCCCACCGTGGACATGGTTCCGGTCAAACCCACCGCCCACTACACCATGGGAGGCATCCCCATTACCGATCGCGGTCACGTCTACCGCTGGCAGAATGGCCACCGTCGAATCGTCGACGGACTGTTCGCCGCCGGGGAATGCTCCTGTGTCAGCGTTCACGGAGCCAACCGACTGGGCGGCAACTCCCTGCTGGACGCCTGCCTCTTTGGCACCAGGACTGGGCAGACCATCGCCGCCGCCATGCCCAAAACCGACGAGCCAAACGACATGACCGACGCATCTCCGCTCGCACCAGCCCTGCAAAGGCGTCAGGCCTTCCTGGACGAGTTGCTGGCTGGCGCGAGTGAAGCCAAGCCCTCGGAACCAGCATTGGCTGACAACCAAGACGAAGCCTCCGACCCCGGTGACGATGCCAGCCTGAACAACCCTTATGCACTGATGGGCCGACTGGGAGGGCTGATGGAAGAGGCCGTTGCCGTCCGATGCGATCAGGGCAGCATTGAAAAGGGTTTGCGCGGTCTGGATCAGCTGGATGCTGACGCGAAACAGCTGCGTGCGCACAGTGAGACAGCAGTGCTCAACCAGGAAGTGACCGCCATCATGGAGGTGGACAACCTGCTGACACTGGCCCGGGCTGTGTTGAATGCCAGCCTGAAACGTCAGGAATCCCGCGGCGCCCTGTATCGCCGCGATTTTCCGCAGCGCGATGACGAACACTATCTGGCTCACACCATGATCGATGCCAAGGAAGATGTCTCCTGGCAGCCTGTTCATATCGTCGACATGCCTCCCAAGGGCCGCAACTACTGATGGACCCCGATTATGGACTCTGAGCCCAATTTTGTCAGACGAGCACCTACTCGACACCTATCCTGGTCAGTCAGGGATTAGGATGGAGTCCGCGCATATCAATGGGCATCGGGCCATATCCCGAGCAAGGACAGGAGCAACCGTGACATCACAGTCCACCGGTTCAGACGGATCCAAGGCATCCGCATCTGACCGCGATCCCCGTCCGGTGACCTTCCGAATAGCCCGGTTCACTCCACGACCCCAATCAGAGCGTCCGGCACGAACCAACCCATTCGCCAAGAGCAACCCCTTCGCCACGGCGGGCAACCGACGGGCCCGAGGCCGCCGCTGGACGCAGGAGTACACGATCCGCATTGCCCCACAGCGCACTGTTCTGGATGCCCTTCTGCAGATCAAGCGAGCGGTGGATCCTACGCTGAACTTCCGGTACTCCTGTGGACATGGCATGTGCGGATCGGATGCCGTGCTCATCAACGGCCGTCCAGATCTGCTCTGCACAGCCACCATCGCCGACTGCCTGTCCGCACCCAAATCCATGCCGAACGCCTTCGCCTCACCAGGGGTAGCTAATGGAAATTCGCAGGCTCAGCAGCCTCCAGCCTTCCGTCGTACCGGTACGGCGACCACCACCACGGGCGTATCCTCGTCGGTTGCGCTTTCGGATTCGGCCTCAAACTTGACGACCACAGATCCTACTGGAGCCGGTCCGACCGATCCTACAGAAGCTACAGGCCTTACAGACACCACAGGCCATATAAAAACATCAGGACTGACAGAAACTTCAGACACTGCAGAATCTTCAGTTGTAGAGATCCGCCCACTTCCTGGCTTCACCCCGCTCAGAGACCTGATAGTGGACACCGATGCCATGTTTGAGCAGATTCGACGCTTCAAGCCTTATCTGCTCCATGATGATTCCTCTGCTGATAGCAGCCAAGCAGCCCAGACAAAGGCAGCCGAGGCAGAACCAGCGTCGGAATACCGGCAAACCTCGGAAGAGCTGGCCCGGTATGAGCTGCTCAGCACCTGCATCGCCTGCGGACTCTGCCAGGGGGCCTGTCCTATTTATGCGGGCGGTGAGGCCTTTGCCGGGCCGGCAGCCATGATCGCAGCGGCTCGATTCATCAACGATTCCCGCGACAGCCATCGGCAGGAACGTCTTGAGGCCATTGACCAGGTGGACGGAATCCAGGCATGCCAGTCCATACGGGCCTGCACCCGACCCTGCCCCCGAGGGATCGACGTAGGCGAAGAGATGTGGAAGCTGGTCGAAGCCGTCAAGGAGTAGCCAGACTCATACACGCACAGGGCAACAGGAGCCGGCGACAGGCTTGTGCCCTCTAGTCGTTACCATGGTTAGCATGGACAAAACCTCGTACAACAACATCGCCAGAGGATGGGAATTCGCCGAGGCAAGCGCTCTGAACGTCGAATCCGACAAGTTGCAGACCTTGCGAGACAAGGCTACAGAGGCCGGATTCGCCCAATGTTCCCGGTCTCAAGGTGCCTTCCTGCAGTTCTTGGCTGGCCGGAACGCCCCGGCTTCCATCATCCTGGTAGGCAACGGCTCTGTGGTCGAAGCCCTGCGCCTGATGACGGGCCTGCATGGTCATGGTCAGTTCACCGCCGTTGACTCCACAGCCCAAGGCACCTCGCTGGTCAAAAAAATATTCGCAGGCATGGAGAAAGTCCATCCTGGCATGAGGCTGCGGGCGGTCAACGCGGCTGCCCGAACCTACTTCCCCAGGCTCAACCCCAGCGACTACGACCTTATCGTCGTCTCAGGCAATGGGGACAACTACCAACAGGTTATGGACCAGGCTCCGCGCCTACTCAAGGACCGGGGACAGCTGATCTTTACCGATGCCTTCGATCTGCTGGACGAGCCTGACAAGGGCGGCGTGCTCAACCCGGCCAACAGATCCGCCAAAACGACCACCTTACGCACCATCATGGAGGTCATAGGCAAAGACACTGCCTGGGAATCCTGCCTGCTGCCCATCGGCACGGGCATGATTATGGCCACCCGCGCCCACTGACTACCGCGCACCTATTATTCAGGCACGGTGACGCAGGATGGCCTGCACAGCTTCATCCGGATCATCAGTGCGGATGACCAGATCGGGGTCCAGTTCAGAAATCATGCCCCGCTGCTTCACCGTGTCCGAGATCCAGTCAAAGAGTCCCTGCCAGTAAGCCCTGTCGAAGAGGACGATAGGCATGCTGGGTGCCTTATGGGTTTGGACCAGGGTCAGCACTTCAAACATCTCATCCAGGGTGCCGAACCCGCCGGGGCAGACGATGATGCCCGAGGAGTATTTCATGAACATCATCTTGCGTACGAAGAAGTAGCGGAAGGTGATGCCCAGATTCACCCAGCGGTTGAGCCCCTGCTCCATGGGCAATTCGATGCCCAGACCGACGGACTTGCCACCGACCTCAGCGGCGCCCTTGTTGGCCGCCTCCATGATGCCAGGCCCTCCCCCGGTGATGACTGCCATACCAGCCTTGGCCAGGTCGCCGCCCATCTTGCGTGCGGCAGCATAGTTAGGATCCTCACGGCCGGTCCGAGCCGAACCAAAGATGGCGGCTGCCGGCCCCAGCTCCGCCAACGCACCGAACCCGTCGACGAACTCAGCCTGGATGCGCAGCACCCGCCAAGGATCCATGTGCAGCCAGTCCGTGTCACCGCCTGACGAAAGCAAACCAGCATTGGCGTCCGCCTCGGGAATCATGGGCCCGCGCATAATGACCGGACCGCTGTGGTAGGTCCTCCCCAGGTCCGGGCCTTCGTCATCATTGTGATTGTCAACCATATCCGCCATGTACGCATTCCTTCATCGGGCCCCAATCCGAAGGACCCGCTCGATCCTGTTCCGGCTCTCATGATAGCGGCCCCCGCCGCCCGGCTGACAGCAAGGTAACCATCGGCACTTGACTATTCAGAATGCTGTCTGCCTAAGGCAGAGCTCACCCGGAATTCGAACTATTGAGCCAAGTTTCTTGCTTCCGTGCTTTACGGTTCTGTTCGATAACCATCAGGGCAGATCTGAATATTTGGCTACATCTCAAACTTCATCTGCGCCGAACCAGTCATATCAACTTCCTTCAGTGAAGCTGTTTGCGCGAATTGGCTCAATTCCATCTCGGCATGGGCATAGGGAAATGAGACTCGCAACTGACAGGTTCCCTTTTTACTTCTCGCGCCGAAATGCGCGTACGATACGCCGCCTTCGGGCGGAACCTGGCGGTAATGGCGTGATGTCTGCAATACGGTGAGGCATCCCGCATATTCTCCGTCAAGCCAGACTTGGATTGTCGGCCAGCCTTTGTACTTACCTGTTTTGATGAATCCATGCAGCAATCTCACCCAGACCTCATCACTGGAGGAGAATCGGTTAAACAGATCCTGATGCTTTGCCGCACCCGATACACCAACGGTCTGCCACTTATCTATACCCTCCACGATGCACTGACCATCGGGACGCTGATTGCATGGGCGATGCACACCCCTCCCCCTGAAACGCCGGGACTGCCTAGGCTGCTTCAATGCCGTAGAAGCACTGGCTGAAGAAGTTGACGCATTGAGAACAGTAGTGAACCCACCGCCTAGCCCGCTCATATACCGGCGCATCCATTCAAAGCACTCCTGCGTCTGCGCGGCGTCAGACAATGCACGATGCTCCTCGTTCTCTGCGATGCCGAATCTGCGAATAAGATCCTGCAGCCGATGGTGCTTCTCCTGCGGAAACAAAGCTCGGCTCATTTGCAAGGTATCCATGCACACTGGGCCGGGCATGGTATACCCCACTCGTGCACTCTCAGCTTCGAAAAACCTCATATCGAAGCGCAAATTATGACCTACAACAGGGTCGTCGCCGACCCAAGACCAGAACGATGGCAGCACATCGTCGATTTTCGGTTGACCCTCCAGCATGGCATCAGTAATGCCAGTCAATTGGACAATCCTGCTATCCAAACTCCTGCCAGGATCGACCAGGGTATCGAAACTGTCGACAATGCTCCGGCCGCGAACCTTCACTGCCCCGATCTCGATGATCTGATCCATCTGTGCACGCAGACCCGTCGTCTCGGTATCAAGCACCACATAATCCGCAGGCAAGCCGTCATCGTTGTCGGCAGGTTTCGCATTATCGTTCAAAGGAACCAGCTCGTCAGCAGGCCGTTTTGCGTGTTTTCCTCTCGGACCATGCCTTTTCTTAGCGGTTGGGCTTATATGCTCATTTCCGAGGTCTTGAGTCTGCTGTTCACGCGCCACCGCATACAGCACTGCCAACAAAACGATAACCGCAATAATAATTCCTGAGATCACCGGATGCATGATGATCACACCAAGCAATGCAAGAATGACAATACCCGACAACGTGCCCTTGTCATTCTTCCTATTTCTCACGCTTGATAAGCTACACCGCAGCCTGGAAACCCATCAACATTATTCGGATTCCCTCTATCAGTGCGTGTAAACATCAGCGGACACCTTTGCAGGGAACGAAGAGCATGACTCAAGGTCCAGTGTGGATATATCGCTTTCTGCATAAGCTCGCTCACTTACAATATGCCATAATCAAGTAACTCGGCAAAATGATATTGGACATCGACCTGCAGCTACTGATGCGTCGCTTATATGTCTTCGCTACGACTGCTGAAAACAAACTTACCTTTGAAGCAAATTCTTGAACATTCCCATTGCTTTCCCAGTCCGCTATAACTTCTGCAGCAGAAGATGTGGAGGGAAATATATAATGCGGCGTGACTCTGCATCAAACTTTAAACATACTGAATACATTACTTTTCGTATATCCTGACCCAGTAAGCAGCAAGCGCCCTAAAAACGGTAGGGCTTTAAGGTAAATAGGGTTAACCTTAATGTCACAGCAGACATATCAACCCTGCCACGCAAACACCTCTTTGATAAAAAACAGACTCAATCTATCGTCTGATGACTTTTCCATTCAAGCACTGAATCAACAACATCGTCTGCTCTTCAAATAACTGACAGTTTGACAGCACTTTGATTCTGCAAACGTATAAGCACGAATCATGCTTAAACTTTCGAGCAAGGGGACCCTATTCTGCAATTTATCAATCCAATCAAATACCTGTCCACAGGAGCTATGTGTAAAAGCAACGCTAACGAATTGTTTCCAAACTTGGAGCTGTTTTCCACAGCATTCGATTAGCATCGTAAACCTGTCATCTCTGTGACCTACGGGGGGGGGGCTGATATGAATGCTGACTTCAATCTCACTTAGGCCTGCATGATATGCTATTGCCGTTCACTGAAGAGGAGAGGAAGCACAAATGCGTAAGGGCATCGCGGCAGCAGTTGCCGCAATAGTCATGTTGATGGGCTTGTCATCCTGCGGAGGAAATTCTTTAACAAGCTCGGATGCAGGAAAGCAAACGACCAGTTCACAAGAGAAACCCAGGAAAACGAACAAAGCCCCACAGCCGGCTGATCTGACAGGGACATGGAAGCAGACAAACGGTTCCGATAAAGACCACTACCAGCAGGCAACGGTGACCGCTGATAGCATAGAAATCAATTGGGTGAGCCCCGACACCACCAGCCTATATTGGTCCGGCAGCTTCACCCCGCCCACCACCGCCGGCGGTTACTCTTGGACCAGCCAGGGAAACAAGGACAAAATGTCGCAGAGCTTGCTCGCCTCACAGGACGATACCAAAGATTTCAAGTATGAAAACGGTGAAATCATCTACAAGGCCAGCGCGATGGGCGCCACAACCACAGTTCACCTCAAGAAGCAGTAAAAAATATCTGTATAGCCCCCCCCCCTCAACTTCTGCCCAAGAAATGTCATACAAAAGCGTATTTCTGAGGTGCGATCTGCTTTTCCTATACAAGTCAGGTCATGCCAAAGATATGAATCAGAATCCAGACGATACCTGCACCCAGAGAAAATCCAACGGCAGAAGTCACACAGAAATAGATGACCGGACCCACAATCGGATGGGACTTGAACGCCCGGCTGTAGTATCGATTTCCGGGTATGACCCACTTTCGTTCAAAGCGGGTTCGTTTACTGCGGTCCACTTCCTCGCCAGACAGAAAGGCCCTGATCTCCCGATAGGTCTGCACATCATTGCGGGCTTTAATCTGCTCGATGTACGCGGCAGCTATGATACCCAAAATGCCCGTTATCAGAGCCAAGGCAAGCGTGGCATACAGAGTCACATCTGACTTATTCAACTTCAAATAGAGAGCAAACCCGACGATAAGGGTCAAAAACATGAAGACCGTGAGAATTCCACAGACCAAGCCGAGTCGGCGAAGGTTTTTGGTTTCCGCATGAATGCTCTTATCCATGATGTCGAGGTCTCCTTTGATCAGCTGGTCTATGGTCACATCGAAGAGGCTAGACAGGAGGAGCAGGTTCTGCACGTCCGGGTAGGTGCGATCGTTCTCCCAGTTGGATATGGTCTGGCGGGACACAAATATCTTCCCCGCAAGATCATCCTGGGCCATGCCCCGCTCCGAGCGATACCGGCGAATCTGATTACCGAGTTCCATACCCCTGCCACTCGCTTTCCCTGACCATCGTTCGCTGACCGATGTTGGTTGATGACTATGTGCTTGCATCATCGTGACCTGCGCTAGTCCGACCTCCTCAAGCTATCAACCCAACCTCTCACCCAGCAAAAATTCCCCTGCCAAAAGTCTTTGACACCCTCATTTTTCAAGGATTATCAGCATGGCTCAACCATAATGCAAGTTGGACAAACGCCCCAGACGGGTTATCAACGCAGCACCAATCACACTCGCCTCACGTTGCCGATTGCCAAGCCCTATGTATTGTCATGCAATTAGGCCATCCAAAGATAAGAAGGTGTAGCCAGTGAGACAAGACCCGGTCATACTCCCCATGATCCACGAGCGGCATCAAAGGAATAAGTCAACTGATATGCTTCACGCTTGGAAGTCGGCCATCGCCTCCGCGGCAAGACTTGACGGATCCAGTCCGTAGATATTCATCGGCATGGATTCCAAGGTCCCTATCCTGAAATAAGAAGGCAGCTCGGGTAGGTAGCTTACATACCACGCCATGACACCGGCATCAGACAATACAATACATGAGTTCACAACCGCCAGGAGCTGACCATGAGCAGACGGGGAATCAACAGCTTCTTCGTAATTAGTGGACAACCAGATGCTCAACACCATGGCGTCCGAATACAAGACCGAGATGCGGGAAGCGATGTCAGACCAATCAGAGTTGCCCCCCACATATCGAACGATGACTTGAAGACCACCTCGGTGCCCCTCCCACAAGCACTCCTGCAGACTATAGACATCGAAGCCAAGTCGATGCAAAGAACATAGTGACACGCCGACCAAGCTGCTAACACCCACGAGACTGCCGAGATGCTGGTGATACTAGTGAGCTCCCTGAACACTTGGAGAGCGCAGAAAATCGAACTGCCATACTTGCATATAGGACGACCGGCGGATACTGGCTCGAAAATGCGACGGTCAAATCAGCCGCAACACTATGCTGACAGGATGAGTCCGGAGGTGAAACCTGCAGCAGCAGTGTGCGCGAATCCGAAAACAAGAATGATCTCAAAGCCATAAGGCATTGGAACCATTATCTTCTCGTGCGCTAGACAGGATTCGAACCTGCAACCTGCTGATCCGTAAATAGCGGTATTTTAAGAGCTGGCAAGGAAGCCGTTTTTAAGATTGACGAAATATCAACGGTTTTAGCACAACTGACAGTCGACTGATCCCCTACTAAGGGTCAGTTGTTTGTTACACAAATGTCACACAAAATTCGGAGTGCAGACGCCGAAGCGCAAAAGAGCCGCTGGAGCCAGAGTGCCTTTCGAGTACACGGCCAGCTTGAAAAGCAAGGACAAAGACGGCAACACCGTCATCAAAAGCAAGGCGAGGTGGAAACAGCAGATCTACGTCGGATACTATCCGGATGGGCGGAGACGTAAAAGGACTTTTACGGCGGACACCTCGGGAGCCGTCACCAAGAAGGCACGGGCCTGGCGGAAAGATATGAGGGGGAACGACGGGATTGAAGTGGACAAGAAAGCCACGCTGGGCGCCTACTCCCCCGTCTTCCTGGCGAGATGGTGGATCCCAGAGCTTACAGGATGTATACCGACATCCTGCAGAATCATCTCGCAGATTACCAGGACAAGCCTCTGGCGCAGTTCACGCCGTCCCCTATCACCTACATACTGGCCACGGCCAAGGCCCATGACCGAACGGGACGCGTATTGGGCAATGCCGAGATCAGACTGAAAAAGCAGCTAAGATCAACTCTTGACTCCCTCTTTGAAGACGCGAAAAAGATCGGATTATCTCGTCCAACCCCGCCGAGAAGCTGCCCATCCCTCAAAGCAAGGATGCCCAATATAAGGAGGTTGGTCGGGAGAGAACCGCCTTCAGCATGCCCGAGATGGAGTCAATGCTGCGAGCTGCTACCGCGATGCCCGACAAGGCAGAGGGAGTGCGCATGCGGTTCCGACTGCTGACCGGAATGCGCTAAGGGGAGATACTGGGTGCCCGCGAGCCGGATCTCCGCCTCTACAAGGCCGAAACCGTATCATACGAGGACCATGAGGTGGAGAAGGAATGCGAATACCTCGATGCTGACGGCAAACCACAGAAAGGCAACATCAAAGTCACAGAGCAAGTCCCCGTGGGAACAATGGCATTGGTCGGCAGCTATGAGGTCAACTGGAAGCTCGAGGAACTCCAAAAAGACCACGGATGCGGCAACACGTGCCCAAATGGCTGGCCGTGCCGAAAGAAACGAGGTGCCAACGATCCGGACAGCAAATGGCGGATCGGACGGGTTTGACATGCTCCACCTTTCGGGCCGTTGATACCTTACTCACCCCGAGAGCATGACAGGCCATAAAGTCCTCATTGTGCCAGTGCTTACACAGGTGATGCAGCAGCATATAAAAGCCACGAGCAAGCAGCCGAATCCATATAATCTGTTATTCCATAAAGTTGATGTTTCCGTCATCGACCCCAAACAGAACATGGCGAATTTTCGCACTCTAATCAAACTCGCGCACATTCCCAACTCGGAGTCTCACTCAAGCCATGAGACTAGGTACAGCGTGGTCCCCCTCCTAGCTTCCATGGGCGTTGACGCGCAGCTCATCAAAGAGATCGTCGGACACTCCTCTGATGCCCTGGTGGAGCACTATAATCACACCGATGACAGCGAGAGCTTCAAGGCCAGACCCTGGATGAGAGCCTGGGTCTGAAGCAGATCGAGTTCGACTAAGCCTTGTTCTTACTGCACAGCCGTTTACGCACGGGGATTAATTGACATTCGAGATCCATGCAATCAGCGATAAACTGCTGCATTTCTTTCCGAGTGACAATGTGTTGCTTATCACTGTTGACAAGGTTCTTGTCATTGTGTTTTGTTTTCGTGTTCAGGACTTGCTCTTGGCTATCATCTTCTTTCTTGCCTATAGTGACCGGGAACCCGTGAACTATACGGTTTCTCTCATCGAGCAAGTGACCAAATTGGTCGGCTATGTTCGTGTTAAGTTCATGGTCAATATAATCTCTAATGTGCTTGACGTAACTGCGTTGCCCGGCGTCGACCAAGTGGTACCAGTCGAGTTCCTCCGTCAAACCCGTATAGCCAAGATTCTCGACGACAAAAGCGTTGATTCGGTCGAAAACAAATAGGCTTGCTCCCAACAGATATGTGTAGTCGTCTTTGGGGAGTATATCTTTCGTATCGTCCGCTATTACTAAGTCAAAATTTACCTGTCTGTCCATAATTATAAGAGTAGTCGGCCTACCTGCTCTGGTATCTGTGCTCGATCTCTCTGACGGTCCGCTCTGTGGCCCCTATTGGATGGCGGCGAGGCGCTCGCGGTCCTGCCGGCTGGCTTTGGCTTGGACTGCTGCTCTTGGTCGATGTTCTGGTCGAGCCGTTTGTGCAGGAGAATGGTCAACAGCTTCCGTCGGTTATCTGAGATGGGATCGCGAGGGGACTGCCGGGAATCCGCGAGACATCGTCAGGAATAGGGAAGGGTGCATTTCTGAGTGGCGCAAACAGATCGTTCTCCCGGCAAATGTCCGCAACCCTTGCCTCCCATGTTCATTCTGTAAACAGGATCTGCCTAAATCAAAAGCGATAGGATAGTTAATGTAAGGATATTGTACAAATATCGCAGAAAACGGGAAAAGAAAGGCTGTCAATATTATGGACACGCAGATCGACATGAGCCAAACAAAAGAAATCGAAGACCTGCAGCATAGATACCAGACGGCTGAAAACGCAGTTCTTGGCAAACTCATGCCTTTGTGGTGGGGCGTTTCGGAAGATGATTTCTTTCTGAGCCCTCATTAGCAGCGACCAAGGGAGAGAATGAAACCTTTGCCATATACAAGAACGAGCGAAGGGAGCTCTCCGTGCAGAGGAGATTGCTTTCAGCCCTTCGCATCTCATGGAAAGAATATGCTGCAGTTGCAAATGGCCTGGACTGCGACATTGCCGGCGAGACTGATAGTACATGGGACGCGTCGGCCTGCGGGTCGTTGAAAGATCGAGGACTTGGTCTGCGCTTCCTGCTGCATTACGCAGCATTGAACATCTGCTGGCAATACGCAACCAACGATCGCGGCCCGCTGATCGTCCCCACTGAACAAAGCCAGTGTCCTGATCCACTGCCTGTATCCACGAATCGAATGATCGCTGAAAAAGTCAACATCCTTACCGGCAGGAAGATCATAGAGCATAAGCCAGTTGAAGGCGTCCGCAAAGTCAGAACGTTCCGAGGAACTGTTCTGACTCCGCAGCAGCCCCGCGAAGCCTGCAATGCTTGCAGGAACCCGTCAAGACGGCCCGATTCGCTTTGCTAAGATCTTCCATTGTGGGCACACCGGTATAGCAGGCTAAGCATGCACACCTATGAACGATAAGGTCATGCCGCCCGAAAACTTCAGGGGGAACCGGACGGCATAACAAAATCAGACTGCCTAAGGGAAAGTGTCCATAAAACAATTGAGCCACGAATGAATGTAGATAATTCATGGCTGCAAACTCAAATAGGTAAAGTGTCTTGCTTCGCTTCTTTCACTGGAGTGATAGATTCCAGAATTCTCTTAGTCTTGATCACTGCTCCCAATTCATCCGATACTTCAGACTTCAAGACAGAAAGACTATATTTGGTTTCCCCATTCACTGCATACTGTGATACCAGTTGTATCAGGTTTGGAGTATTAACCTCGACAGCACTCGACTTTTTCGAATCAATCTCTTTCCTAAGATACAATTTCCCGTCTGAACGTCTATACCCGTCAATATATCCTGTAAGCGTTTCTGCTTCTTCAGGTTCCGGCATTGATGTTAGTACGCCATTAAGTCTCAACGCCCCTTCGCCTGATAGCTTGATTTTCGTATCATGCCCAGTGAGTGTTGAGATATCACCTTCTATATCCCAATTTGCCCGGTCGACAGTTCGCGCAATGCCCTTTAAAGCTCTCCGCGTTTCCAAAGGCATTGGAGAAAGCTTGGACTTAAGTGAATCATCTTCAAGATCAGAAGCAACCGACAAGACAGCTGTTACAGCATTCAAAGCCTTCAAATCAACAGATTCAGTATTGTCAACATCTGCAGCAAAAGTCTCCGACTGCTCACCTTTCTCTATAAGTAGTGGCGGAACCTCAAATACTACGTCCAGAGATCCAGGTTGGATAGCTGTCACTAAAAGCCTTGATGATCTTCTTTTATTCCCTGAAAGACTCCTTGCCTGCGCCTTTACAGCATTAGCAATGCTTTTAATAAAATCAGATAAAGCCGTAGCATCAGCTGCATGGTTACGGAGAGAATCACGTTCTGTTATATGAACGTGCGCTGTGGCTTCCGCCGGCGAAGTAACTTGTATAAAGAGCCTGTCAAGTTCTTGGTTACCTTGAGAGGACATCTGCAAGGACTGTAGCAATCCCTCGCGCACTATCGAATCATCTTCGTCCATCGCTGATTTCAAGGCAGCAACATAGGAATTTCTGACATCATCAGATATTGAAGAGCTCATGCGGGTGTCACCTCCAGATACCGTTTTCTTGTAATGCCATCAGAAAGATAATGCTTATCAGTATTCACGCTGGACCACAAATTATCCCAATAGCCCAAGATCTCGGGTTCTTCCACGGTGATGAAGGAATCCACCATTCCCGAACACGGTTGCACACGATTCCCATCAGAATCATTATGCGTTGTTAAATCAGCAAATTCAGCACTATGCAATGTTCTCGCTTCACGGAATGACTTACGGCTTACAATCACGACCACATCAATGTCATGCGGGTTTTCTTTAATCGTCACGAAACTTCCATTCAACCAGAATCTGGCTGATCCAAACAACCTCAAAACGCGCTTCTGCCAATCCATAAAACAACGCCATATGGACTTGCGCTGCTGACTGAAAAGGAAAAGACCTTCAACGTCCTCTTCTGTGCAAGAAAGAGGATCAGATGGACGTGTATATGGCAACACCTCTAGTTTTCTAAACTCTTCCAACGTTGGTAAGGTCATGCGTAACACATTACACTTCAAAATACTCCCGTACAAAAAGACTTCCCCGACCTGATTACCGTTTCGGTTCGAGAAGCTTTTTTATCAGTACAACACCATTTAATCTGCCAACCATCCTGATGAGGCTATAGACGCTCTGAAGCCTGCGGCTAGAGCCTCTTAAGTGTGGAGATGAAGCCTCCAATCTCGAGATATCCGAGATCATAAAGCCCTGCTGACAATGGAAGCGATCCAACTATCCGTTTATACAATAATGCGCATCTAGCCGCAAAAAAAAAAAAGAAGTGTAGCGGTCTATATCTCTTTGCTAGATGCTCAGGCATGGGATTATCTACCGCATTATTTTCTCTTTACTGATAACATTTTGGCGGTGATGGTGATTTAAAGCTGAACCTGTGGTTCAACATAACCATTGGCAAAACGCTCCAATAGGAAAGCATGAATGACTTCACGACAAAACCAGCGGGACCATCCTCATCAATCGGATACTCAATTACTGCTGGCACGCTACTAGCTCGTCCACGAATTCGTCTACTGCTAGCATGCCGACATCACCCAATCGGGAATGCACGAGCTACGCCTGGAGGACCTAGCACAATGAGAAAACTGAACTCAAGCTCTTAGAATCAGTCGAGTACCACGCAGATGAAACCATATACCAAGGAAATTCCTATCAAATCGTGTATGAGCGCGACGTGCCCTCTAGATCATCCAAGACTACCCACAGATACTTTACTCAAACCGCTAGTATCACAATGCAAATTGGCAGCCAAATCAACTATGCCTTTCTGCAGAACGGCTATATAATCTACTGATAGTCACAGCAAACAGAGAGATAAACCGTGGAAGCTAGTCGCTGCCAGCACAGCCGCGTTAGCTCTTCCACTGGTTATGTTAGCTACGGTGCAGCCACCGGCACTACAACTCAACCAATAAACTAAACAACAGATATTTCGCAGAACCTAAGAAAAATAGTAGAGGCAATGTCTTTAACCATGTGAATGACGAAGTCAACTTCACCGTCGAGAATGCCGAGGGTCTGGCATCTTGGACTGTCGCTGGAATCGATCCTGAACGTGAAATACACCGAATCCTACCAAGCTCAAGTAAAAAAAAAAACGGTAACCTTATTGCGCTCAACGTGACAGTCTCAACAACTCCAAAACTCACGAACCGCATATACTGTTCTTTCGGCATAAGTTCAAGCAACCTATGTAAGCGCATCCAAAAAGACGGCACACTATGGAACGAGGAATTGCTTAACAACTCTACCGAATTCCGCGCACCCCCGAGATTAGAGCCTGCCAGCGGATATCGGTCTTGGTGCCAAAGTACAAGGAAAGTTAATACTTGAAGTGCTCGCCACAGCCTGGTATCTGACCCCCTCAGATAGACGCGAATGAGAGCATCTGTTCCAAAGAAGTGCCGCATGCATACCCACAACCCCAGACGCTCCCTCAAGGCTCGAACCACGGGCACGTGGAAGCAGCAGGCGAAGAAGGCCCTCATACCCGGATATGGAAAGAAGGGCATGGGGTGGATACGAAAACCTAAGAAAGCCGCCTACAACAAGATCTACCGGAAGACCACGTTCAGCTTCTGGGACCTGTTCAAGTAAGACTAAAATGAGCCCCACTTCGGCGGGCTTTTTCTATGCTCCGGAAGTGTCAGAATACTCCTCGGATTAATCTGATGCAATTTAGTATACATTTAGTATACATTTTGGGCTTGCAGGCCTTGGCGAAGATAAAGGAAAAGCCCCGCAACCTTTGCGGCTGTAGGGCTTCTGTGTTGTGCGCCAGACAGGATTCGAACCTGCAACCTGCTGATCCGTAGTCAGCTGCTCTAATCCGTTGGGCTACTGGCGCATGTCATCTTGACGAGGAACTCGTTTTTGACAACTCATTTATATTATCGCAATTGTGGATTCTGTCCAGTCTGGTGTGTCGCGAAGGAAGCGGGAAACAACAGACTTCAGGCCGACTGTGACCAAGACAGCCAGAGCAGATATTCCACGTTGCCATGGGCTCCGGTTATGGGCGATGGCATAGTGGCACGTACAGCGAATCCATGCTCGCGCGCGCAGGCCAGGACACGCTCCAGAGCCTCTTGCCTGCGGTCCTCGTCCGTCACAATGCCATGATGGCCAAGCAGGCTACGTCCGACCTCGAACTGGGGCTTGACCAGCAACAGGCAGTTAGCAGTAGGCGCCAGCAACCCTGGCAGTACGGGAATGACATAGGTCAACGAGATGAAGGACACATCCGAGACAACATATTCCGGACGATAAGGCAGGTCGTCCAGCTGAACTTCGCGTATGTTGACACCGCTCATGTCAATCACCCTAGGATCAGCGGCAATCCGTTCCAACAACTGTCCGTGGCCCACATCGAGGGCGATAACTCGCCTTGCGCCATGTCTGAGCAGAACGTCAGTGAAGCCGCCTGTGGAAGCCCCGATATCGAGACAGAGCCTGTCCTGCGGATCGGGCATCCCCTGCGCCGCAAAAGTCGTCAGTGCACCCTCCAGCTTCAGCGCTCCACGCGAAGCATAGTCATCGCCCGGGTCCAGAAGAATCACATCGCCTGGCTGGACGCTCTGAGCAGGCCTTGATGCCAGATGATCGTTGACCATAACCCGGCCCTGACGAATCAGCACCTGGGCTCTGGCCCGCGAATCCGTCAGCCCCTGTGCAGGCAGGATGCGGTCAAGTCGGTCGCGGGCAAGAGCCACGGTTCTTCGCCGACCGGACCCAGCGCTGACGACCGTGTCCTCATCGTTCACTTGCCCTCCCGATTCAGATCCTGCTGGAGCCCGGCCAGCGCCTTGCCGAGCAGCTCAACCTGTTGGGCATCGTCCAGGTCGTCCAATTGAGCCAAATCAGGGAAACGTTCCAAAAGAGGGGCCATGGCTTGCTTATCCATGGGCTCTTCAGGTGCAGACGCAGTCGTATCCTCATCATCTGCCTGTGAGGACCGTCCAGAATCCTCAGACTCAACAGGCTGCCCGGTCTGGCCGGACTGCACAGATAGCCCGTAACGATTGGATTCTTGGGACGATCCACTCGCTTCGACCTGTACGGACTTGACCTCTTCCGACATAGCCGCTATGCACCTACAACGAAGGCGGGCAGATTCAGTGCGTCCATGTCTCCACCATGATCCTGGTACTCCCAGAGCGCACAGGCGCAGGCCCGAACAGCATCCAGATCAGACAAGGGATCGCCGCCACCCTCTAGAGCACGCAAGGTGACATGTCCATCATCATCCACCTTTGCGGTTTGGTCACCGCAGCGCCAGGTCTGGTCGGCCTCCTTACTGGGCTGTGGTTGTGGCGTGGCCAGGCCGCGCAGGTCTTCAGCTAGATAGGTCGGCCGCAACTTGGCCGGCGCAGTCAGAATGGCGGGTGTTCGGGCCACGCCCGTCAGGACGAGCATGGAGTCGTACCCGCCCCGGGTGGCTGCCTCGATGTCGGTGTCCAGACGATCGCCCACAGGCAGGCATCGGTCAATGTCCAGGATCTTCTTCTGGTCGCCGGCCAAGAGCTGCCGAGCCTCGTCGTACATGGCCGATTCCGGCTTGCCGGCTGAGTCTTCCGGTTGCTTGCCAGTAGCCAGAATCACCGCTTGGAGCATGGCTCCGTTGCCGGGTGCCATACCGCCCTCCCGGGGTAGGGTCTGATCCTTGTTGGTGGTGAAGTAACGTGCACCGCCTTCAATGGCAAAGGCGGCCTGAGCCAGGTCCTGCCAGCTCAGCTCGGGATACCAGGCTTGAATAACGGCCTCTGGCTGATCTGCAGCCTTGTCTACCGGCACCATTCCGTTGATGCGGATCTGATCACGTAGATGATCGGATCCGATGACCAGCACCCTGGCGCCCTCCTGCAAATGTCGGCGCAGCATTCGTGCGGCGACTACGGCCGAGGTGATGACCTGGCCATCGTCCAGGGTCAGCCCGAACCCGCGCAGCTGATCGGCCACCACATGGGGAAACCGTGATGCGTTGTTGGTGGTGTAGGCCATGCGCATGCCAAGCGTCTGGGCGCGGTCGATGCCCTCGGCCGCATGCTCGACAGGATCAGCGCCCCGATAGACCACCCCGTCCAAATCCAGCAGGGCCAGATGGTAGATCTTTGCCGGAGCGTCTTCAGTTCCTTTGAGGAAGACAGTCACTATTCGGTCCTAGTTTCATCAGACGTATCGGGCTCATTGACCTGATCATCTTTGGCCTGTTCATCTTGATGATCCGCAGTATCGGTTTCGGATCCTGCGTCCTGGACAGACACATCACCGTCGTCAGCAGCCGGTTCATCGGCAACAGCTGTGCCGGTTTCGTCACCAGTCTGGTCGATTTGAGAACCATCCCCCGAAGTTTGCGCATCAAGGTTAGAAGGATCTACACCGGGTTGCTCCACAGCATCTGACGATTCCTGTATTTCGGATTCCGGCATTTCGGATGAATCAGCTGACTCAGTCGAATCAGTTGAGTCACCTGTGTCAGTTGAGCCCGCTGAATCGTTCGAAGCTACTGATTCAGAAGATTCCTCAACCTCGCTGTCATCGGCACCCTGATCGGATGCATCGGTGACATCAGACTCGGCGGCCTCAGTCTCAACTTCAGCCTCATCCGAGTCGTCCTCGCCGCCATCCGGGTCGATGGAGAGATCCTCCATCATGGCCGAATCCAGGTGCTCCAGGTCGTAGTCGATCAGGATTTCCTCGGACTGTCCGCCATTCTGGCCATCCTCGTCCTCATCCTCGTCGGCATACTCAGCTTCCAGCCGATCCAGCAGGGGTTCCAGCTCCAGAGCCTCCTGGCTGCGGCCAGCCTGTTCGAGGAAGTTCTGCTCGGCCTGCACGGCACGCATCCGGTAGTCGCCGCTGAGCCCCCGGGCTTTGACCAGGGCCTGAACGGTCTCGATGGCCTTGTCCCAGAGGCCCAGATCGCCCAGTGCTCCGGCATAAACCAGGAACATCTCCGCTTTGGACTCGCCTTGCAGCTGGCTGCCTTCCTCGGAGGTGGCCTCTTCAATGGCCTTGCGGGGATTGCCCAGGCCACGCTCACAGTCGGCGATGAAGGGCAGGTAATCGGAATAGCCGTTCATACGGTGTGCGGTGCGGAACTCCTTCAAGGCCAGCTTGTAGTCGCCCTGACGATAGGCCACCAGGGCCAAAGTCTCACGGGCAAGATCGATCCGCGAAGCCTGCCGGGCAGCCCACTTGGCGTGGGCTAGAGCACCTTGGGGGTCGGTCTCCTCCAGCGCGTAGGCGGCAAGAATGTGCAGGCCGATGTTCTCCGCGTGTTCCTTGCTCAGTCCGCGCAGGCGCAGGCGATCATCCTTGGAGAGCATGGACCACTCCAGGCCCTTAGGCATCTTGGGCTCGCCAGGCCGACGGTCCGTGTAGGGATTCTGCGAGGGGTAGGAGATGGTTCCGTCAGAGTTGCGGCGACCGCGGTCATAGCCATTCTGGCGGTCACGCTGATAGGCTCCACGACGGTCGTCGTGGCGATAATCTTCACGGCGACGGTCATCACGACCATGCTGGCCCTGGTACCTGTCGCCATGGGAACGGTCGCCCCGATACCCGCCTTGACGATGGTCGTCACGGGAACGGTCACCATAGGAACGGTTGCCATAGTGACGATCTCCATGTGAACGCTCCTGGCGTGGACGGTCATCACGGGAGTGGTTGTTCCATGGGCGATCACCGCCAGACCGCTCATCCTTCCGACGATCAAACCTCCGGTCGTCATCCCGACGACGGTTGCCACGGAAGCCCTGACCACGATCATGGTCACGGTCATGCCGCTGGTAACCATATCCCGACCGACCGCGGTCGTTGTCACGATTATGATGCCCATATCCGCCATGACCGTTGGCGTGGAAGTCGCGACGTGGACGGTCGCCATCCTGCCGACGGCCGTGACGATCCCGGTCGGAATCCCTACGGAAGCCGCCGTGGCCATCCTGACGATCATGCCTGTATCCGCGATTATCCCGGTCGAACCGATCATGCCCGCGCCCGCGGAAGGGCCGTTGTCCATTCCTGCCCTCGGAACGACGCTCTTCGCCGCTCTCACTGTCATGGTTGTGGAAGTTGCCGGAACGGTGCCCTCCCGAACGGTAGCCTCCGGAGCGGTATCCGCCCAAGCGCGAACCGCCCTTGTGGAAGCCCGAAGAGCGACGGCCTCCCGACCGGAAGCCGCCTGGGCGCGAACCGCCCCGGCCCCGTCCGCGATCGCCCCGGGAATGATTGTGTTCTTCTGCCATCAGTGTCCTTAATTCCTACGTTCCTACTTGCTGGCCCGACGCTCAAGTGCGCCCAGGGCCTTCTTTCCTCTGCGAACCAGGGCGAAGCGCCCATGCAGAAAGTCCTTGTTCTCCAAAACCTGATCCGGATCCTCGACCCGCTGGTTATTCAGGTAGAAACCGCCCGAGGCCACAGTCTTGCGGGCCTCGGAGACCGAGCGGAAGAGCCCGGCCGCAACCCCGGCTTCAACCAGACGTTGACCCTCACTGGCTGCAGGCAGAGCTCGCCCGCCTTGACCATCATCGACCTTGAGGCCGTCCAGCGCGGAATCCAGCACATCCTCCTCCAGCTCCTCCAGGGTCTTACCGCGACCGAAGAGGGCGCCAGAGGCGTCAATGGCACCTTGGGCGGCATGCTCGCCGTGCACATATGAGGTCACCTGCCAGGCCAGAACCTTCTGGGCCTCGCGCGCGCCCGGATTCTGGGCGGTCCTCTCCTCCAGACGCTCGATCTCGGCCTTGGGCAGGAAGGTGAAGGTCTTCAGCAGCTTGACCACCTGGTCGTCAGGCTGGTTGAACCAGAACTGGTAGAAGCGGTAGGGGCTGAACATGGTGGGATCCAGCCAGACCGCGTTGCCCTCGGACTTGCCGAACTTCTTGCCCTGGGAGTCGGTGATCAACGGGCTGGTCATAACGTTGACAGAGGCATTGCGCACCTTGCGGATCAGGTCCAGCCCGCTGGTCAGGTTCCCCCACTGGTCGCTGCCGCCCAGCTGCAGACTGCATCCGTAGCGGTCGAAGAGCTCCAGAAAGTCATTGCCCTGGAGCACCTGGTAGCTGAACTCAGTAAAGGAGATGCCCTCGTCGGAGTCCAGGCGGCGGGCCACTGTGTCCTTGGCCAGCATGGTGCCCATGCGGAAGTTCTTGCCCACATCGCGCAGGAAGTCGATGGTGCTCATGGACCCGGTCCACTCATAATTATTGACGAACCGGACGGGGTTGTCTCCTTCGGTGTCCAGGAAGCGCCCGATCTGTCCACGAAGGCGCTCGGTCCACTCGGCCACGGTCTGCTTGGGATTCAGGGTGCGCTCCCCCGACTGCCGAGGGTCGCCGATCAGCCCGGTGGCCCCGCCCACAACGGCGATGGGATGCAGCCCGGCCGCCTGCAGGTGGCGCATGTTGAGCAGCTGGACCAGATTGCCCACGTGCAGTGAGGGGGCCGTGGGGTCAAATCCGCAATAATAGGTCACCGAGGGGTCGGCCAGCACCTTCCTGAGCTCGGACTCGTCCGTGCACTGGGCAATGAGACCGCGCCACTTGAGTTCGTCGAAAAGCGAGTCGAAACCCGCCTGCCTGAAATCGGTGACCTGCGACATGAGAGGCTACTCCCTATCGAATATTTGATGAATGTATGCTAAACCCTACTATTCTTGCAACAGATACCGACACGGCAGGGCCCTGAGCCGCCGCGGACAAGGCCGCACCAAGCCGGAATTCCCGAAAAATGAAGCTGGGTTGATTATTCATTGCGAATCAGCTGCTGTCGATTGACTCTTGACCGCCGACTATTGACCTATGGCAGAGCGACCAGAAGGGACCTCTCAGCGTAATCGCTTCATTCAAGTCAGGAATGCACAGACACAGACAACTGATCAATCAAGTCTTGGGGAATATGGTCGACCACGCAGGTGGCCATGCGACGATATCCTTCAACCCCCGGATGAAAGTGGTCAATGCCCCAGAAGTCGGGTCGGTCAGTGCCAACATCGTCTCGGGTGGCATCCACGAAGGGCACCGAGGCCTCTTGGCAGACCTGCTGGCTGGTTTGCGTCTGGCGGGCTATCCGACGCTCCACCTCGGCTCTTAGCGCCCGGCCCAGAGCCGGATCCCGATAGAGCTGGCCGGAACTCAGGACCAGCACCTGACGGCCCTTGTCTTTGGCCAGCTCGATGCTGGCTGCCAGGTCATCCCGCCACTGCTCATCGGTGCGGTTGGCCATGATGTCGTTGGAACCTGCACACAGAACCAGCAGATCAGGATGATCCTGCAGAGCGGGCAGAAACCGGTAACGCACCCTGCGGATGGTGGCCCCCAACCGGCCCTGGGTCGACCAGGATACCGGACGCCCCAGCCGGGTAGCCAGGCAAGCGGCTATGTCAGGGACGAAGCCCTGGCTCTGGTCCTTCACCCCGCAGCCGACCGCCATGGAGTCGCCCACTACCAGCATGGTCAGCGGCTCCATGTCGCGGCCTTGATCCGGAGGCGAGCACAGCCCTTGGCGGGAGCCGGGCGGCTCCTTGGCCAGTGTGATGTGCTGCTTGGCCCACCAAGCCTGGACCAGTGCCACCGGATTCATGATCGCCGCCGCCTTTCGCTCTGTGCCCCTCCCCTTGAGGAATTGCCGTTGGGCATTCTAACGCGATCACCGGCCTAGCAGAGATCAGAAGACTCACCTGGGCGGACGGTAGGCAGGCCCATCAGACTGCGAGTCGGCGAAGGTCTGCAGCTCCTTCAGCGCATGTGCCGCCTGATCCATCTGCTCCTTGACCCTCTCCGGTGCGGTGCCACCTTGGCCCCGGCGAGCACGTACGGCTCCCCCAGCTGTCAGGACAGAGCGGACCTCAGGAGCCCGATCGGCAGGCACCCAGTCAGCGAAGACCCTGACGAAATCGGCATCCTCCAGGTCAGCCAGCTCGCAACCACGACCCTCGGCCAGCTTGACGCAGGCTCCAGAGAGCTCGTGGGCATGCCGGAAGGGCACTCCTTGCCTGACCAGCCATTCGGCCAGATCGGTGGCCAAGGCGAAGCCTGTGGGAGCCTGCTCCTCCAGCCGATCCTTGTTGAAGGTCAGGGTGGCGACCATACCGGCAAAGGCGGGCAGCAGGACCTCCAAGGTGTCCACCTGGTCGAAGACCGCTTCCTTGTCCTCCTGCAGATCGCGCGCATAGGCCGTTGGCAGCCCCTTGAGAGTGGTCAGCAGACCAGCCAGGTCCCCGACCAGCCGACCGGCCTTGCCGCGAGCCAGCTCAGCCACGTCCGGATTCTTCTTCTGAGGCATGATGGAGGACCCAGTCGAATAGCCGTCGTCCAGGCGCACGAAGGCGAACTCCTGAGTGTTCCAGATAATGATCTCCTCGGCCAGCCTGGATAGATCCACGCCGATCATTGCGGCGACGAAGGCGAATTCGGCCACCACATCCCTGGCGGCTGTTCCATCGATGGAGTTGGCGCAGACCCGACTAAAGCCCAGATCCTGGGCCACCGGCAGGGGATCCAGACCAAGGGTGGTGCCAGCGAGCGCGCCCGATCCATATGGACTGGCATCGGCACGCTGGTCCCAGTCCCTCAGGCGTTCCAGGTCACGGATCAGAGGCCAGACATGGGCCATGAGCTGGTGGGCCAGCAGGACAGGCTGGGCGTGCTGCATGTGGGTGCGGCCAGGCATGACCGTGTTCCCCGCCGCCCGGGCCTGATCCATCAGAGCCTGAGCCGTGCGCAGCAGGTCCTTGGCCAGCACCCGGGCGTGACGACGCAGCCAGATCCGAATCAGGGTGGCGATCTGATCGTTGCGCGAGCGCCCGGCCCGCAGCTTGCCGCCCAGCTGGTCCCCCGCAATGTCGATCAGGCCGCGCTCCAGGGCCGTGGCCTCGTCCTCATCGCCAGGTTCAGGGGCGAAGGCGCCGGAATCCACCTGGTCCTGAAGCTCATCTAGGGCCTGCTCCATGCGTGCCAGCTCGCCATCATCCAGCAGCCCTGCACGGTTGAGGGCCCGAGCGTGTGCCCGGGAACCGGCAAGGTCGTCATCGGCCAGTCGCCAGTCAAACTGGGTGGACCGGCTGAGTTTGACCAGCGCCGGCGAGGGACCACCGCTGAAGCGCCCGCCCCAGAGGGCCATGGGCTTGTCGCCGGTGCTCACTGCTCTTGTCCGTCCTGCGCGATGCCATTGCCGAAGCGCATATCGCGGGCGGCGGCCACCTTGTCGGCCAGACCATAGATGGCGATGAACCCATTGGAGGCGTTCTGGTCGAAGCTGTCGCCGGACTCGTAGGTGGCCAGTCTGTAGTCGTAGAGGGAGCTGTCGGAGTGCCGACCGGTAACCACGGCCCGTCCCCCATGCATGACCATACGGATGCGGCCGGAGACATAGCGCTGGGTCTCCTCGATGAAGGCGTTCAGAGAGCGGACGGCCGGCGAGTACCACTGGGCGTCGTAGACCAGCTCGCCCCAGCGCTTGTCGATATCGCGCTTGATCCGGTGCTGTTCGCGCTCCAGGCAGCAGTTCTCCAGCTCCTGGTGGGCGGTGATCAGGGCCACGGCCCCAGGTGCCTCATAGAGCTCACGGGACTTGATGCCCACCAGCCGGTCCTCGATCAGATCCACACGTCCGATCCCCTGGGCTCCGGCCCGGCGGTTCATCTCCTCAATGGCCTCCAGAGGCGTAACGGCCCTGCCGTCGATGCGCACGGGGATGCCCTGCTCGAAGTCGATGGTCACCTCATCCTCGACCGGCGGGAAAGCCGGGTCGTCGGTGTAGGAATAGACGTCCTTGGTGGGCCCGTTCCAGGGATCCTCCAGGTAGCCGGTCTCGATGGCCCGACCCCAGACGTTCTGATCGATGGAATAGGGGCTCTCCTCGGTCTGCTCGATGGGCAGGTGGTGCTCCTTGGCGTAGGCGATCTCCACGTCCCTCATCAATCCCAGGTCACGGATGGGGCTGATGGCCTTCAGCGAGGGGTCGATGGACATGATGGAGACCTCGAAACGGACCTGATCATTGCCCTTGCCGGTGCAGCCGTGGGCTATGGTGTCGGCACCATACTGGTGGGCCGCCTGGACCAGATGCTTGGTGATCAGCGGCCTGGAGATGGCCGATACCAGCGGGTAGACACCCTCGTACATGGCATTGGCCTTGAGCGCCAGCATGCAGTAATCCCTGGCGAACTCGTCCCGGGCATCCACCACGACGGACTCGACGGCCCCGCAGTCCAGGGCCCGCTGGCGGATGGTCTGCAGACGCTCGCCGCCCTGCCCCACATCCAGGGAGACGGCCACCACATCCTTGCCGGTGCGCTCCTTGAGGTAAGGAATGGACACCGAGGTGTCCAGGCCACCTGAGTAGGCCAGCACGATGCGATTGTTTTCGGTCATGGCGATCCTCTTTCCTTCTAATTTCACACTTGTCGATTTTCCGTTCGTGGCTTCTGCGATCATCGGGCCCTGGCATCCTCCTGACCGGAGACGATGGTCATGAGCCAGTCGGCCCGCGATGAAGCCGATTCATCGTCGGCTGCGATGATCAGAATCGTGTCGTCCCCGGCTATGGTGCCCAGGATCCCCTTGATGGGCTGGCGGTCCAGGGCGGAAGCCGCATACTGGGCGGCACCGGCCGGGGTTCTGACCACCAGCAGGTTGCGGGCCCGGGCCACCGAGGTGATCAGCCCGGTCAGAATCTTGGCCAGGTAGGCATCGGTCTTGTTCTCCCCCTCGACCTCAGGCCCCTCTGCGGCAGCGGCCTCCATGGCCTGCTGGTCGGTGGTGGCGGGAATCCAGTAGGCCATGCTGCCGTCTGCGTACCGCAGCTTGGTGGCGTGCAGGTCGTCCAGGTCCCGGCTCAGGGTGGCTTGGGTCACTTCGATTCCCTGCTCAGCCAGCAGGGCCGACAGCTGCTGCTGGGAGTTGACCCGATGTCGGTTCAGGGCCTGGCGGATGGCATCCAGCCGGGCCACCTTGGTCGTCGGACGCATCAGCACACCCCCTGCAGGAGGGATTCGTCACCATTGGATCGGGCCACCAGCCAGGTCATCAGAGCCTTCTGGGCGTGCAGCCGGTTTTCGGCCTCGTCCCAGACCACGGACTGGGGGCCGTCAATGACCTCGGCCGTCACCTCCCGGCCTCTGTAGGCTGGCAGGCAGTGCTGGAAGAGGGCATCCGGGCGGGCATGGGCCATAAGTGCAGCGTTGACCTGATAGGGCAGGAAGGGATGCGAGCGGATTTGATACTGGTCCTCCTCGCCCATGGAGACCCAGGTGTCGGTGAAGACGCAGTCGGCGTCCTCGACAGCCTGAACCGGATCCGTGGTGACCAGAATGGATCCGCCGTTTTCAGCGGCCAGGGTCCGCGCCTGATCGACCAGGCTTGGATCGGGCAGGAAGCCGTGGGGGCCGGCAACCCGCACGTTCATGCCGGCTACTGCCCCGCCCAGCAGATAGGAGTTGGCCATGTTGTTGGCTGCATCACCCAGGTAGGCGATGTTCATGCCGGCCAAGGCATCGACCCCGCCCCGGTGCTGGGCCAGGGTCAGGAAGTCGGCCAGAACCTGGCAGGGATGGAAGGAGTCGGTCAGCGCGTTGATGACAGGCACGGTGGCATGGGCAGCCATGGTCTCCACCCGATCCTGGCCGAAGGTGCGCCAGACGATGGTGGACGTCATCCGTGTCAGCACGTTGGAGGTGTCCGCCACGAGCTCGCCACGGCCCAGCTGCGAACCAGAGCTGTCGATGACCATGGGATAGCCGCCCAGCTGGGCCACGCCTACGCAGAAGCTGGTTCTGGTGCGCGTGCTGGGCTTGTCGAAGATGATCGCCACGGCCTGAGGCCCCTGATAGGGCTGGGACAAATAGGGATTTACCCTGAAAGCCATGCCCAGGCGAAGGACCTCCAACTGCTCCTCGTGGTTGAGGTCGTCGTCACGCAGCATGTGCCGCAAACCCTTGTTCATCTCTGCCTCCCTATCGCTATGATGATGCACGTCATTGATGGCTGATCTCACTGATCATCCTGCCGCAAGCCCTTGTCCGCGAGACTGGCCGGAGCCTTGGACAGGATATCCACGGCCAGGTCGATCTGGTCGGCCTGGATGATCAGGGGCGGGGCCAGACGCAGGGCATCAGGGGCCACTGCGTTGACGATCAGCCCATGGTCCAGGGCCCAGGAGGCCAGATCCCCGGCACAGGGAGCGCTCAGCTGGACCGCATCCAGCAGCCCCCGGCCTCTGACCTGGGTATAGAGGGGATTGCCGCAGTCGGTAAGGCCGGCGCGGAGCCTCTCCCCCATCTGCCGCGCCCGCTCCAGCAGGCCCTCCCGCTGGATGGCCTCCAGGGTGGTCAGTGCCAGAGCCGATCCCAGGGGATTGCCACCGAAGGTGGACCCGTGCATACCCGGGGTCAGCAGACCTGACGGCCCGGGGCCGAAGGTGATCATCCCGCCCATGGGGAAGCCGCCTGCCACCCCTTTGGCGAAGGTGAGTACGTCTGGGCTGGCTCCTCCGGACAGGCTCTGGTCCTGGAAGGCGAACCAGTGTCCGGTCCTGCCCATGCCGGTCTGCACCTCGTCCAGAATCATCAGGGCCCCATGCTGGCTACAGAGCTCACGCACCTGCCGAACGTAGTCAGGACTCAGCGGCAGCACCCCGGCCTCTCCCTGGATGAGCTCCAGAATGACAGCCGCCACCGGCTCCCCTGAGGTCTCCCCCTGTGCGAAGGCCTCCTCTATAGCCTCGCCGTCTTCTGCCGGCAGGAAACCCATACCCGGGACCAAGGGTTGGAAGGGCTCACGGATGGCCGGCTTCCAAGTCAGGCTTAAGGAGCCCATGCTGCGGCCGTGGAAACTATGGGTCAGCGCCAGGATCCTGCCGGGGTGACCGCCCATGCGAGCGCCGTGCAGCCGGGCCAGCTTGATGGCCGCCTCATTGGCCTCGGTTCCGGAGTTGGCAAAGAAGACGCGGGATCCCTCCGGAGCCTGAGCCAGGTCCAGCAGTCGTTCGGCCAACTCGATCTGAGGCTGGGAGGCGAAGAAGTTGCTGATGTGGGCCATCTTCCCTGCCTGCTCTGCCAGTGCCTTGTTCCAGGCCGGATGGGCGTAACCCAGGGCGTTGACCGCGATCCCGGCCATCATGTCCAGATAGCGGTTGCCGTCCAGGTCCCAGATCCAGGCGCCTTGGCCATGGTCCATGACCCTGCCCGGCCGACCAAAGACCTGCATGTGGACGCGGTCATAACGGTCCGCCCATTGACTGCTCTGCGGTCCCTCGGGAGTCCTCATAGGTGCATCAGCCTTCGTCATGGCTCCTCCTCATGATCATGTCCTTGCCCGGCACGACCACCGTGCCGATGCCGTTGCGGGTGAAGATCTCGTTGAGCATGGAATGCGGTCGCCGTCCGTCGATGACGTGGGCCTCGCCCACCCCGGAGCGCACGGCCTGCAGGCAGGCCTCCATCTTGGGGCGCATCCCCTCATGCATGTCCTCCAACATATCCTCAAGACGGTCCACGCCGATGCTGGAGACCAGGGAGTCGGCCTGGGGCCAGTTGGCATACAGTCCCTCCACGTCAGTGAGAATGACCAGTTTCCGGGCCCCCAGAGCTACCGCCAGAGCCGATGCGGCCGCGTCAGCATTCACGTTGAGCACCTGGGTGGGATCCTGCTCGTCAGGAGCCACGGAGGAGACGACGGGAATTCGCCCGGCATCGATCAGATCTTCGACGGCTGAGGCATCCACGCCCACGACCTCGCCCACCAAGCCCAAATCAACCGGCTTGCCATCCGCCATGCCGGTACGGCGGGCTGCACTGAACAGGCCAGCATCCTCCCCTGACAGGCCTACAGCCATGGGACCGTGGGCATTGATGGCCCCGACCAGATCCCTGCCCACCTGTCCGGTCAGCACCATGCGAACCACCTTCATGGTTTCGGGGGTTGTCACCCGTAGGCCGCCGCGGAAGACCGAGGGGATGCCCAGGGCCTGGAGCATGCTGGAGATCTGCGGGCCGCCGCCGTGCACCACCACCGGATGCATGCCCACCTGCCTCAGGAAGACCATGTCCTGGGCAAAGCACTGCCGAAGATGGTCGTCCACCATGGCATGGCCACCGTATTTGACTACGATCCGCTGGCCGGCGAACTCCTCCAGCCAGGGCAGGGCCTCGATGAGCACCTGGGCCTTGCGGGCGTCATCCAAGGCTTTTTCAGCTTCGGCTTCCTGCTCGTCATCCGCCATCCTCTTCCCCTTCCTTATGACCATCTTCCGATTGCTGCGGCTCTTGGCAGCGCGTCCGATCGGGCTTCCCGTCAGGTGTGGTAGTCGGCATTGATGGTCACGTATTCGTGGGTCAGATCATCGGTCCATACCGTGGCCTGGCTGTCACCCTGACCAAGGTCGATGTCGATATGGACCTCTGGGACATGCAGGTCGACCAGCTCCGGATCCTGGCCGGGACGGCCGCCCTGGCAGACCTTGATGCCGTTGAAGCTGACATCCACATGGGCCGGGTCATAGGCCGCCGTAGCAACCGGCACGGTGCCCAGGGAGGACACCACTCGGCCCCAGTTGGGATCCTCACCGGCCACCGCGCACTTGAGCAGTGTGGAGCCGGAAACCGCCCGGGCGCAGGCAAGGGCTGCATCCTCACTCTCGGCACCGTCCACCTGGATACGAATCCGATGCCTGCTGCCCTCGCCGTCGGCCACAATCCGATGGGCCAGATCCGCGCAGGCCTGACCCAGCTTCTCCTGGAACTGGTCGGGATCAGGCCGTACTCCTGAGGCCCCGGAGGCCATCAGCAGGACGGTGTCATTGGTGGACATGCACCCGTCCACATCGATCCGGTTGAAGCTGAACCGGCAGGCCTCGGACAGGGCTTGGCGAGCCTGTGCCGGTTCCAGAATGGCGTCAGTGGTGATTACGCAGATCATGGTGGCCAACTGCGGAGCGATCATCCCGGAACCCTTGACCATGCCGCCCAGCCGCCAGCCAGAGCCGTCCACAGCCACGGTCTTGGTGCAGGTGTCGGTGGTCAATATGGCCTTGGCGGCCTCTTCGCCGGCTTCCTGACTGGCCGACAACCCCTGGGCAGCCTGGTCAATGCCGGTCAATATGGAGTCCAGATGCAGCAGATGGCCGATGATCCCGGTGGAGCAGACAGCAACCCGCTTGGCCGGCAGACCCAGTTGCTCTCCTGTCCGCTCGGCCATGGCCCTGGCCTGGTCCAGGCCCTCGGGACCCGTGCAGGCGTTGGCATTGCCGGAGTTGATGACCACGGCTCCAGCATGGCCTTCTTCCAAGATTCGACTGGTCCAGATGACCGGAGCAGCCCGGAACCGATTGGGGGTGAAGACCCCCACAGCTGTGTCCATGGGTCCGCTGTTGACGACCAAGGCCAGGTTTCGGCGCTGTGAACCTCCCGGACGATGGGCGATGGCGGTGCCGGTCCGGAAGCCTGCAGGGTAGGTGATGCTCATGGTGCCACTCCTATGGTTGTCAGTCCGGTCTGCTCGGGTAGGCCCAAGGCCAGATTTACGGCCTGGAGGGCCTGGCCTGCGGTGCCCCGGGTCAGGTTGTCGATGGCGGCGAATGCGTAGAGGCGGTCGGCGCGCTGGTCCACAGCGACCTGGACCTGGGCCCGGTTGGAGCCGTACACGTCGGCCGTGGAGGGGAGCCTGCCCTCGGGGAGCAGATCGACAAACGGCTCCTTGGCATAGATCCCTTCCCAAACGGCACGAATATCAGCCATCCCCATGCTCCGGCCACGCGCGCTCAGCTTGGCCGAGACCACAGCCAGAATCCCCCTTGACATGGGGACCAGTATGGGGGTCAGCCCCAAACTGATGGGCTGTTTCCCAAGACCTCCGAGGTTCGGGTCCGCAGCTGCGGCCTTACGCAGGTTCTGCAGAATCTCAGGGATATGCCGGTGGGTGCCGCCGACCGAATAGGGATGGGCTGAATTGATGGCCTGGGCTGCCAGCAGATCCATTCTGCCGCTTGAGCGTCCGGCACCCGAATAGCCGACTGCCAGATCAGCCACCAGATCATCGGTCTGCACCAGTCCGGCGGCAAGGGCAGGCTGGAAGGCCAGAGTGACTGCCGTGACATTGCAGCCGGGACCAGCGATCCGCCGGGTCTGCCCAAGCAGTTGACGCTGGCGGCCGCCACCCGGGTTGAGCAGCTCGGGCATCCCGTAGGTCCACGGGTTTGAGAAAGGTCCGCCGTAGTAGTCTTGCCAGTCCTCCGGATCCTCCAGCCGGTGATCAGCGCCCAGGTCGACCATCAGCGATTGCGGATCCAGCTGCTCGGCCAAGGGGCCCGAAGCCCCGTGGGGCAGGGCCAGAACCACCAGATCATGACCGGCCAAGATCTCCGGCTTCGTATCCTGAATCTGCAGCGAGGCCAGCGACTCCGGAAGGTTGGGCGAGAACTCCCCCAACAGTCGACCAGCGGAGCCGTGACCGGTGACCGTGCATACCTGAAAGGCTGGATGCGCTGCCAATAGACGGATCATCTCCGAGCCGGCATACCCCGAAGCTCCCGCTACAGCCACCGTGTATTGCCGCATGAGTGCTCCCTTCATCGGGCACCATCATACATACTCATGCAGTAAAACGCATATTTATACAGCTCGGCGTGTCGCTATGCTCCTGATTTAGCTGCGCGACCCTGTCACCTATGCGAAGGGGTCATAACCGGAGTCCCGGTTGCGGATGTATTCCATTTGCCTACTGGCCCTGTCCGCCGCCTCGGGCCCGCATGTGTCCTCCACAAAGGCCAGTGCCATGTCAATACCGGCCGAGATGCCCGAAGAGGTGCGAAACTTGCCATCGACCACCCAGCGGGCATCCTTGACCCAGTCCACGCGCTCCCCCGTGCCGACGACCCAGTCAAAGGCCAAGTCATTGGAGGTCGCACGCCGACCGTCGAGCACACCGGCGGCAGCCAAGAGAGCCGAGCCTGTGCATACCGTCATTACCCGCGGCGACTGGGCGGCCAGGCTTGCCAACTGCCCAATCCATCGCTCGCTTCCAACCAGAGTTCGCGTGCCGGACCCGCCAGGTATCAGCAACACTCCCTTGGGATCGATCGCTTCGGATCCTAGAGCTTCGACCCTGACACCGCCCTCCCCGACTTTCACTCCAGGACCGTCCAAGGAGAAGAGCCGCACCCGGGCGCCATCAGTGTTGATGAAAACCTCAAAGGGGCCGAAGACATCCAAGGGCTCAAACCCGTCGAATACGACAATATTGATATCCAAGCCCATCTGAATGACCCCCTGCTTAGATCTCAGGCGCTGACACCATCCCCGCCCGAGCCGCCGCCACCCGTCGAGGGCGACGGCACCATCTGCTGGTAGAAGTCGTTCAGGGAGACCCCGTTGACCAGAAGCCAGATCCAGGCCAAGGTGAAGAGCAGGTTGATAATCAGGGCAGCCATGGCCAGCCCATAGCCCTTCATATGCAGTCGGCGGGTCCGATACATGGAGATGCCGCCCAGCAGCGCAGGAATCACAGGCATGGGCAGGAAAAGGGCCATGAGGAAGGCAATGATGGCGCAGGGATCCCAGTGGCCGTAGACCGGATTTTGGGAGGGATCGTTCAGATCGGGCATACCCTGGGGAGGCCATCCTGGCGCACCGGGACGGGCCTGGGGATTCCCGGGATTTCCGCCGCGACCGGGATCCGACTGCCCCGCCATGGGCATGGGCCGATTGGCGGGGTTGCCCTGGGACGAATCGGATTCCTTGGCCTTGGGTTCGGGGTCTGGGCGACCGTAGATGTACGGATTCCATCCTGGATAACGATCGGCGCGCGCGCCGTACAAGGGCTGGTCGCCCCCATCATGATCCTGGCGGTCGGGTCCACCGGCTGTGCCCTGTTCTTGAGAATCCGTCATGTCCCTCGGTCCCCTAGATGCCCGGTCAGGCACGCAGCACGGCGCCCAGACCTGCAGTCTTGTCAACGATGGCCTGCCGCAGGGATTCGCTGTCCTCGGACGTCAAGGTGCGGTCCGGGGCGCGGAAGGTGACTGCGAAAGCCAACGATTTTGCATGCTCACCGATCTGATCGCCAGTGAAAACGTCGAACAGCTCGATGGATTCCAGACTAGACCCAGCCGCTTCTCTGATGGCGGAAGTCAGCTCGGCGGCCGAGACCGTGTCAGGCACGGTGAAGGCCAGATCCTGACGGACTGGCGGGAAGGTCGACACGGGCTTGGCCTGCAGGGGGGTGTAGTCCAGGTGATCCAGCACCATGTCCAGACTCAGCTCGAAGGCGGCCGAGTGGGCAAGGAAGCCCAGAGCCTGATCAACCCGAGGATGCAGCTCGCCCACCATGCCGACAAGCGTGCCGTCATCCAGGACCAGCCTGGCGGTACGGCCCGGATGCCACTGGTCGGGCACCTGCTCGGCCGGGGGCTGCTCCAGCCGATAGTGCGCCCCCAGCCTGTCCAGGACACGACGAGCCGATTCGACCGCGTCAGTCCAGTCCACATCCCTGCTGTCCTTGAGCCAGCCGTCTTCCTGGGCGCGACCGGTCAGCAAGGCCGCCACATGCAGGCGTTGCCCTGGCAGCCCCTGGTCCAGCCGGGCCAGATCCTCGTCGCTGGGCCGCACGCCGCCTGGGAGGGTCGGCACCGCAGGCGCCTTGGGGGCGCGACGGAAGACATAGCCGATCTCGAAGAGGCGCACGTCCGTGTTGCCACGGCGCAGGTTGCGCTCCACGGTGTTGGCCAGCGGCAGCAGCAGGCTCTGACGCAGATAGGGCCTGTCAGCGGCCATGGGGTTGGCCAGCTCCACGCTGTTGATATGGACCTCATCAGGATCCATGCCGAAGGCCTTGAAATCATTGTCGCCTACAAACGGGTAGTCCAGGACCTCGGTCAGCCCATACTCAGCCAGAGTGTCAGCCACCCAACGGCGGCGTTGCTGACGATCAGTTAGACCAACCGCACCGGACACCTTGGGTGATGGCACAGTGACAGGGATGCGGTCATAGCCCACCAGTCGGGCCACTTCCTCGACCAAATCACAACCCTCGCCAAGGTCGGGCCTCCAGGTTGGCGGGGTCACCGACAGCCGGTCCTGAGGATCACCTTGGACCGTGCAGCCGATGTCACGCAGAATGGCCACGATGCGCTGGGGCTCCACCTCCAGTCCGGTCAGCCGGGCCACCTCGCTGACAGCAAAGTCAATGACCGGCATGGGCTTGGTCTGGTTCATATCCAGTGGAGCATCCAGGTTCTGGCCACCGGCAAGGCGATGCAGCAGGTCAGCGGCCATGGCTGCGGCGGCCGGCTGCATCTGCGGATCGACCCCGCGCTCAAAGCGCTTGGAGGCCTCCGAGGGCAGCTTGTGGCGACGGGCGGTCCGGGCGATGGTCACCTGGTCGAAGTGAGCGGATTCAATCAGAATGTTCTTCGTCTGATCGGTCACTTCCCCGTACAGACCGCCCATGACTCCAGCCAGACCCAGAATGCGAGAACCCTCGTGTCCCTCGGGCGAGTCGGTGATGAGCAGATCTTCGGTGCTGAGCTCGCGATCCTTGCCATCAAGTGTGGTCAGGTGCTCGCCCTGCTTGGCCCTGCGGACGACGATGGGCCCGCTGAGCTTGTCCAGATCATAGGCATGCAGGGGCTGGCCCAGGTCCAGCATGACATAGTTGGTGATGTCCACCGGCAGACTGATGGAGCGCATGCCGGCCCGAACCAGCCGACGACGCATCCAGCTGGGAGTGGCGGCCTTGGGGTCGCACCCGGTCAAGGCACGCAGATAGTACCGGTCGCACCCGGGCTGACCGTGAATGGGGTTTTCGTCCTCAACATGTACGGCCAGCGGCGCCTGATCCTCCTGGGCTGCCGAGGCCGGTACCGTCTTGTTCAGCTCAATCACCGGATCGGTGTACTCGGCGCCCGTGGAGTGGTGATATTCGCGGGCAACCCCCCGGTAGGAAAAGGCGTAACCACGGTCGGGGGTGATGTTGATTTCAAGCACGGGCGTATTCATATGCAGGAGGCTCATGGCATCGTCCCCGGGCTTGAGCTGCTCGTACTGCTCGGGAGTGAACCCGTAATTGCGCAGCAGGATGATGCCCTGATGGTCCGAACCCAGCCCCAGCTCACGCTCGGAGGCGCACATGCCATCCGAGATGTGGCCATAGGTCTTGCGCGGTTCGATGCGGAAGTCTCCAGGCAGGACGGCCCCCGGCAGGGTCACCACCACCTTTTCGCCCGCAGCCATGTTGGGGGCCCCGCAGACAATGCCACGCGGCACCTTGCGGCCCTGGTCGTCCACGGCGTTGTACTGCTCGCCTACATCCACATGGCACCAGTTGATGGTCTTGCCGTTCTTCTGAGGCTCGGGCTCGGCATCCACCACGTAGCCGACCACAATGGGGCCGGTCACCGTGGACTGGTGGATGTCTTCCTCCTCCAGGCCGACCCGGACCAGGTCCTTGGCCAGCTGTTCGTAGGTCAGATCCTCGGGGACCTGCACATGCTCCTTGAGCCAGTCGATATCTACCATTGGCATCTGACGGTCACTCCCCCATCTCGAACTGCTGGCTGAACCGCACGTCGCCCTCGACCAGGTCGTGCATGTCATTGATGTCGTGGCGCAGGAGCAGGGTGCGCTCCATGCCCACGCCGAAGGCGAAGCCTGAGTAGCGCTGCGGATCCACGCCGGCCGACCTCAGAACGTTGGGGTTGACCATGCCGCAGCCTCCCCATTCGATCCATCCGGGTCCGCCTTTCTTGTCGGGGAACCAGAGGTCCATCTCGGCGCTGGGCTCGGTGAAGGGGAAGTATGAGGGCCGCAGTCTGGTCCGGGCCTCGGGACCGAACATGGCCACGGCGAGCTTGTCCAGGGTACCCTTGAGGGCGGCCATGGTCAGGTGTTCATCGACGGCGATGGCCTCGCACTGGTGGAATACCGGGGTGTGGGTGGCATCCAGCGCGTCGGTGCGGAAGACCCTGCCCGTGCAGGCCACGTAAAGCGGTACGCCACGGGTTATCAGGGAACGGGCCTGATCCGGGGAGGTATGGGTGCGCATGACCATGTTGGAGCCGACGAAGCCGGCGGCGTCCCTGGCCTGGCTGCCCTTGACGTAGAAGGTGTCCTGCATCTGGCGGGCAGGATGATCCGGGCCGAAGTTGAGGGCATCGAAGTTGTACCATTCGGCCTCCAGCTCGGGGCCCTGGGCGATGCTCCAACCCATGGAGACGAAGAAATCCTCCACATCCTCCATCAGTTTGGACAGCGGATGACGTGCGCCCTGAGGTTTACGCTCGACCGGAAGGGTCATATCCACCTGCTCGGCAGCAAGGCGGCGGGACTCCTCCTCCTGGCGCAGCTGTCGCTCCTTGAGCCCGTAGGCACGGCCGAAGTCAGCCTTGAGCTTGCCCGCCAGACGCCCAGCGGTCTTCTTCTGATCCGCTGGCAGCCGTCCGATCATCCGGCCTGATCCGGCCAGGGCTGAACCTGTCCCCGCATACTTGGCCTTGATCTCCTTGAGTTCTTCCAGATCGGAGGCTTCGCGAATCCTGCCGATGCCCTCGTTGACCTCGTCGGTCATCGCCGCGGGGTCGAATTCTTCCTGTGCCACCATGGACCTTTCCACTGTTGCCAATGCCGTGTCCGGGCCGCAAATCAGCGGAAATCCCGGTCGTTGACGCCTTCACATTCTTTCAATACGACTCGACATGGCCATGGCATAGAGGAGCACCGCCGCTGAGGTAGCCAGATTGAGTGATTCAGCCCGCCCGTATATGGGTATGCGAACGATCTGATCCGTGGACTGCAGCAACTCATTGGGCAGTCCACGTGCCTCATTGCCGAAGAGCAGGGCCATGGGCTGACCCGCTGAATCCGGCTGTGACAGGGTGCCGCTTGCCATCAAATCAGTCAGGGAGCGGACCGGTTTGTCCGGCGTGCCATAGACATCCGCAGCCACCAGGCCCCGGCCCTGTCGTCTGCACAGGGCCAGGAAGTCATCAGTGTCCATGGTCATCAGGGGTATATGAAAGGCCGATCCAGCCGTGGAGCGAATGACCTTGGGATTGGTGGGTTCCACGCACTGATCCACCAGGATGACCGCCCTGCAACCGGCGGCATCGGCGGTGCGGATCACGGTTCCGGCATTGCCTGGATCACGAATCTGCCAGAAGGCCGCCACCAGGTCGGGGCCCTCCCCGGTCAGGCTGTGGGGATCGCTGAGGTTCGTCGGCTGGGCCAGAAATCCGTCCGTATGGGCCTGCGCCAGGATCCCCTGGGCATTGCCGCTGATGGCACGCATGACCCGAGCGGAGACGAAGTGCCCGTAGCAGTCAGGCAGCTCCCGAGCCTGCTCCATGATGGCGCCTACAGTCTCGTTGAGCGGGCGCCGATGGCCGCCCTGGGCTGCAGGAGAGGACTCATCCGCCTGAATATAGAGGTCAGTCAGCAGGTCGGGACGCCAGCGGACCGCCTCGCGCACGCTCTGCGGCCCCTCTATCAGAAAGCGGCCATGACGCTGCCTGGCCCTCCGATCCTGCAGTTCAGTCAAGCGATGAACGCGTTGGGCGCGGGGATTGTCAAGAAGGGTGTCATCAAAGGGCATGGGCACCACTCTAGCCCCGCCAGTCGAGAGCCCCGCAGTCCAGAAGCCTGCGGCTTCACCTCGGTGAGTCCGCATCTGTGGGAAAGTTCACTGAAAGAAAGGTCTGCGCCCCTTGTGCTCGGCGAACAAGGGGCTAGGGTGAAAGAACCGGTCGGGTCGACCACGTCCGTCGTTGGTATGGCGCAGACCGACCATCGCACATCTGGCTTGGCCAGAATCATTGTGAGGAGACGATATGCCCGTATACACACTTCCCGATCTGCCCTACGACTACTCGGCGCTGGAGCCGTACGTGTCTGGCAAGATCATGGAGCTGCACCATGACAAGCACCATCAGGCCTATGTGAATGGTGCCAACAAGGCCCTGGAGCAGATCCACGACGCAGCCGAGTCCGGCAACGTGGCCCAGTCCAACCTGCTGGAGAAGAACCTGGCCTTCAACCTGGCCGGTCACAAGAACCACTCCATCTTCTGGAAGAACATGGCCCCGGCCATCGGCCAGGAGCCCACTGGCGAACTCAAGGCCGCCATCGAGGACCAGTTCGGGTCCTTCCAGGGCTTCCAGACCTACTTCGAGTCCATGTGCGCCGGCATCCAGGGCTCCGGCTGGGCCGTCCTGGCCTGGGATACCCTGGGCGAGCGCCTGGTCACCCTGCAGATGTACGACCACCAGGGCAACCTGCCCGTCACCATCTTCCCGCTGGTTCTGCTGGACCTCTGGGAGCACGCCTACTACCTGGAGTACCTGAACGACCGGGCCAGCTACGTCAAGGCCTGGTGGCACATCGTCAACTGGGAGGATGCCTCCAAGCGCTTCGACGAGGTGCGCAACATCAACACCACTCTGGCCAGGTAAGAGGCCAGCGCTTCCAACCACAGGCGGACCCCGGTCCTTTCCCCTCTCTGCGGGAGGCGGAAAGGACCGGGGTTCCTCCGTATCTGGAGTCTTCGAGAAACTCTGGCGGTCAGTTGCCGAAGAAGGCGATGGAGCCGGTCAGCGCAGCCGCGGTCAGGGAGATGGCAGGCACAGCCAGGCATATGAGCAGGAAGCCTGCATCACGTGGTCTGACCTGGGAGACCCGGGCATGGGTGCGTGGCGTGCTGCCGCCAAAGCCCCTGGCCTCCATGGCCGTGGCTAAGGTTGTCGAACGCCTGATGGACAGGACCAGCAGGGCGAAGGCCTGGGGCATAAAGGCCTTGAAACGGTTCTCATCGCCCAGCCCTCGACTCCGGCGGGAGGCGGTCAGGGCCGACCAATCATCCTTGAGGACGGTGAAGAGTCGCATGCCGGCCAGCCCTCCGTAGACGAAGCGATCAGGCAGGCGGAGCACTTGGCTGAAGGCATCCGCCAGGTCAGTGGCGTCTATTCCCAGAACGGTAATGATAGCCGGGATCCCGATGGCCAGAATCCGCAGCGCCGTAGCCAGGGCCAGATCCAGCGACCGCTGGGTGATATGAATCATCCCCCACTGCCAGAAGGTGGCGCCACCGCTCTTGCCATAGAGGATGATCGCCAAGGCTGAGCCGGGCGCCCCCAGGAAAATGGGCCAGGTGGATCTGACCACGCGCAGAGGCGTGAAGCCTGCCACGCCCAAGAGCAGGAACTCCAGGATCAGGGCCGTCGTGGCCGAGACCGGGTCCAAGCTGATCAGCAGGGGCAGCGCGGCCAGAAAGGCCCCGATCAGACGGAAGGCCGGATTGATGGAGGCTATGTATGGCGATCGACTGGCCGGCTTGACCGGCTCGTCCCGCTGATCCATAGGTGTGACGGTCAGTCTGGCCGCAAGAGTCTCCTGACGAGCCTGCAAATCTGACCCTGATACAGGCCAAACGGCCTTCTGGGCTCCCGGAGGCGTCATCTCCACCAAGCGAGCATCCAGCGCCTGGACCAGTTCCCGGTCATGGGTGACCAGGATGATGCAGGCTCCCTGGTCGCGCAGGTCTGCAATCAGCTGGGCCATGCTGACCCAGGTGTTCCTGTCCTGGCCGAAGGTGGGCTCGTCAAGAATCAGCATCTGTGGCGCAGCAGCCAGGGCCGACGCCACGGTGAGCCGACGCTTCTCACCGCCCGAGAGCGTGTAAGGGTTGGCACGCGCGTACTGCCTCAGCCTGAAACGGCCCAGCAGCTCCAGGGCGCGGGCCTGGGCCCGGTCCTCGCTCATGCCGGTGCGCAGGGGGGCCAGTTTGACCTCATCCAGGACCGTGCCACGGGCGAACTGATGCTCGGGATTCTGAAAAACGTAGGCGATGCGCGCCGCCAGCTGGGATGAGGTCCATCGAATGGGCTCGGACTCAGCAGGCACCTGCCCCTGTGATCCCCGAAGCAGGCGGTCCTGGGCAAGAACCGAACCGGCCACCGGCTCCAGCAGACCAGCCAAGGTCATGGCCAGCGTGGACTTGCCGGCTCCGTTGGCTCCGACCAAGGCGGTGACCTGCCCGGCCCTGAATTCCAGATCGATGTGCTCGGCAACCGCCCGGCCCTGACGGCCCACCGCCAGATCCCGAGTGGCCAGCAGGACGGGATGATCATTGCGGCCTGATCCAGATTGCCCGGACCTAACCCGGGACCGTCCAAGCTCGGGGAGCGAATCCCTGGCGCTCCTATACGCTTCGGGAACCCAGACGCCCAGGGAGGCCAGGTCCAAACTTGGATCAGTGAAAACCTCCCGGGGACTGCCGTCGGCCATGATCACAGTCTTTCGATAGGCTGCAGCACCCGATCCGCTGGTGCTGTCTTCAACCTCACCCAGCCCAAGCACGATGACCCGGTCGATCATATCCATCCATGGACCTGCCCGGTGCTCGACCAGAACCATCGTGGAGCCCTGCCGGTCCAGGACCTTCCTGACGGCGCCGACAATCTGCTCGACACCGACCGGATCCAGGTTGGCCGTTGGCTCATCCAGCAGGAGCAGCCCAGGCTGCATGGCCAGGGCACCGGCCAGGGCCAAACGCTGCATCTGCCCTCCGCTCAAATGCACGGTGGACCGGGTCAGCTGCAAGTCAGCCAAACCTACCTCGGCCATGGCCTTCTGTACCCGTGGCCAGATTTCCTGGCGGGGCAGCCCCATGTTCTCGGGCCCGAAGGCCACATTGTCACCAAGCCGCTGAAAGATGGCCTGAGCATCCGGATCCTGCAGGACCAGACCCACACGCCCCCGGCTGGAGACGGCCGGATTGCCGTCAATCAAGACCTGGCCCTGGGTCACCCCGCCTTCATCATCCTCGACCTGGTCCTGGCCGTTCTGCGGGGCATGATCGCCCAGCAGCCCGGCCACACCCTCAAGGATGGTCGATTTGCCAATGCCGGAGGCTCCCAGCAACAGCACCCGCTGACCTGCAGGAATGCTCAGGGAAAGATCCCTGACGGCGAAGTGGTTCCGATAGGCATGCCGATAACCCCAACCGCGCAGTTCCAAGGCTGCGGGTCGGTAGGGATTATCCTCGATGCTCTGGTCCACGCCCAGACCTCTACTTCCCGGCCGTACGAATGTCGCGGCCGGAGGCGAAGCGGTCCAGAGCCCCAGTGGCGGCAATGGCCTTATAGAGGTACCAAACCAGCACCCCGGCGATCAGCGCGCCCGAAATCAGGGTGGCTATCAGATAGATCACCCCGTAGGGACCGGTCAGGTTGATGGCCTGCAGGTGCGTGCAGAAGGAGTACAGCCAGCAGCCGAAACCGGCGGCAGCGCCCGACAGTGCCACCGTGGACATGTTCCAACGCCGGTAACGCAGCAGTATGAAGACCAGCTCGGCCATGAAGCCCTGAAGCAGGCCGATCAGTATGGTCTCCACAGGCACCCAAAGGCTGCCCAGCAGCGACTCCAGGATGGCTGCGACCAACTCGGCATAGACAGCCGCACCCGGCTTGCGCACGATGACCGAGGCCAGGGGCCCGGCAAATAGGTAGAGACCGTTGAGGATGCCGCCCAGACCGGGCACGACCCCATCCAGGAACGACCAGGGAATGGTGGTCACCATGGCGACCACCCAGTAGATCACTGCGGAGGCCACCCCGATGACCGAGGCTACGGCGATGTCCACCACCCTCCACCGTCGGGAGGGGGTCCTGACCTGGGAGGGAGTCCGCTCAGACTCCGGCTCCGATCCGGAAGCAGTGTTGTTGGTGAAATGACCATCGGTCATGATCTTGTGCCTTTCCTCGGGGCGCTCCCTATGAGCGCCGTCCCGTTCAGGCACGGGTCCAGTGACATCCGTGCGCCGGCATTGCCCGGTAAACGTTCGTCCGGTTGAGGCTGAGCCTCCTCTCAGCCGCACGCCCTTAGGCATACGGCCCCCGTGTCACCCGATATCTTAGAACATACGATGGTCAAGGGAATCCAGCAGCAGGGCCTCAGTGATGATGTTGTCGATCAGCCCCTGCAAGGAGATGGACTCGTTCGGGCTGTGTGCGTTGGACTGGGGATCCTCAGGGCCGGTCACCAGGACCTGGGCCTCAGGGAAGAGCCGCTTGAGCTCGGGGATGAAGGGGATGGATCCGCCCTCGCCCTTGTTGACCGGGTCACGTCCGAAGGCCTGCCGCATAGCTTTCTCGGCCTGCCGGACCACCGGGCTGTCGGCGTCCATGGCCCATCCCATGCCCATGTCGCCGGGCGCGACCTCTACCTTGGCCCCCTGAGGTGCATGGGCGACCAAAAAATCAGCCAGGGCCCGAGCGGCCTGCTCGGGCCGCTGGGTGGGCGCAGTGCGCAGGGAGATGCGGAAGCGGGTCTTATCGGCCAGCACGTTGAAGGAGCCCTCCACCGGGTGGGCATCGAAGCCGATCACCGCCGCCGCTGGCTTGGTCCAGAGCCGGGAGGCCAGCGAGTCGGTTCCGGCCAGCCGGTAGGAGTCCACCACGCCGGCATCCGCACGCAGCTGGGCCTGGTCCAGGTCACGTTGCAGGCCACCGATGGGCTGTCCGCCCTCCAGACCGGGCACGGCAAGCTGGCCCTGGTCGTCATACATGGAGGCGATCAGCATGGCGGCCAGGGTGTTGGCATCCAGGATGGGTCCGCCGAACTGCCCGGAGTGAACCGGGTGCTCCAGGACTGTGACCGTGACATCCAGGTCCGCATTCCCTCGCAGGGAGGTGGTCAGGCTGGGAGTGTCCGCCGACCAGTTGCCCGAGTCGGCCACGATGATCAGGTCCGAGGCGAAGTCCTCCCGATGAGCTTGGAGGAAGGGGATGAAGCTGCGCGAGCCCATCTCCTCCTCCCCTTCGATGAAGACCTTGACGTTGACGTGCAGGTCCTTGCCCAAAGCGTGCAGGGCACCCGAGTGGATGGCGATGCCGCCACCGTCGTCGGCCGATCCACGTCCGTAGAGCCGTCCCTCCTTTTCCACGCCGGCAAAGGGATCAGTGGACCACTGGGATGGATCGGGCACCGGTTGCACATCGTGATGAGCATAGAGCAAGACGGTCGGGGCCTTGTCATCAACCTGCCGGGATCCGATCACCTCGAAGGCTCCCGGGGTGCCGTCAGGATTGGTGGCCTGGACCACTCGGGCATCCACACCCACCTGCCGCAACTGTCCGGCCACATAGTCAGCCGATCGCCGCATGTGATCCCCGGTGATCCCCTTGGCCGAGACCGAGGCCAGGGCGATCTTGTCCTTGAGCAGATCGACGATCCGGCTCCTGTCGTTGTGGACACGTGTGCGGATCGTCTCCAGGCCCAGCTCCGCCATCGTTACCTCCTGTGATTGCTTGCGAATCAATGCTTGCGAGTCTAGGCGTCACCGTAACCTGTTCGCATGACATGGAACCCCTTCTCACGCAAGGATCGACGGGACACAGAGGCGGAGGCAGACCAGACGGCCTCCACTGAAGAGGCACGAGGCAAGGGACGCCCCACACCCAAGCGCAAGCAGGCCGAGGCCCGTAACCTGCGTCCGCTGGTCCCCAAGGACCGCAAGGCTTCTCGCAAGGCCGCCAAGGCCCGGATCCGCGCCCGTGAGGATGCCCAGTATGAGGCTATGCGGACCGGCGACCTCGATCACATGCCCAAGTCGGAGCGCCTGCCCTGGAGGATCTACATCCGTAACTATGTGGATGCCCGCTTCAATCTGCTGGAATGGATATTCCCGGCCATCATCCTTATGTTCGTCGCCACACTGCTGGGCATGTTCGTGGGCCCTCAGCATTATGCCACCTTCACCATGGTGGTGACCGTCCTGCTGTATGGCTACCTGATCGTGGCCCTGATCGACACCTGGCTGATGTGGCGCAAGCTCAAGCGACTGCTGATCGACAAGTTCGGCGAGCGCTCGGTGGCCAAAGGTTCACGTTCGGCCTCCTACGCCTGGCAACGGGCCATGATGGTCCGGCGCTGGCGGGTTCCCAAGCCCAATCAGAGCAAGCGCGGGCACTGGCCCGACTGACAAGCGAATCGTCCTGACATACCAAACAATGGACTGGTAGCGCCGCCCGGTGCCTTTTGGGTTCCGGGCGGTTTTTGTACTCACTCCACATTATGCGAATGCTCTTCATTCTCCCAGCCGGTACGGCTAGCATGGATTGTTATGCAGCAATCGATCAACCAAGCCGGCACAGAGTCTCTTGACCCCTGGGATGCCAACAGCCGCCAGTACGACACCATCATTATCGGATCCGGCCCAGGCGGCTATGCCACAGCCCTGCGCACGGCAGAGCTGGGCGGACGGGTGGCCCTGGTCGAGCAGGACCCTGTGGTTGGCGGCGTCTGCCTGAACCGGGGATGCATACCCACCAAGGCCCTGCTGACCGCCACCCAGGTTCTCGAACAGGCTGATCTTGGAGCCGCCATGGGCATCAATATCGGGTCGGCCAGCATCGACTACCAGAAGCTCCAGGATTATCAGGACCGGATGGTGGACGCCATGACCGGCGGCCTGGCGAGCCTGCTGAAGCAGCGTGGCATCACCGTGGTGCACGGCCACGGCACCATCGTCGGCGACGGCCTGGTGGAGGTGACCGACCAAGATGGCCACCGAACCCGGCTGACCACCTGCGATACCATCCTGGCCACTGGGTCTCACGCCAGGCCCTTGGAGGAGCTCCCCTTCGATGATCTGGTCATCGACACCGACCGGGCGCTGACCCTCAAGCCCTTCCCCCGCCGGGCGCTGATTATCGGTTCAGGTGCGGTGGCCCTGGAATTCGCCACCATTTGGAACCAGGCCGGCTGCCAGGTGACCCTGATGGTCAGGCATGACCGGGTGCTCTCCCACTGGGGTCGGCGGACCGGCCAGATCATGACCCGGGAGTTGAAACGTCAGGGAATTCAGATCATTACCCATGCCCGCTGCTCGGGCGGACACCGTCTGCCCGCAGATGGGGGCATCCAGGTCGACTACCAGCCGGCCGACGACAAGGGCCAGGAGGGATCGATCGAGACTGATCTGGTCCTGGTGGCCATCGGCAGGGACCCCAATACGAACCCCGAGCATATGAAGAAGCTGGGCATCGACCTGGACGGGCAGGGCCAGGTCCTGACCGACTCCCAGGGGCGCACCAGCCGTGACCGGGTCTGGGCCCTGGGCGACATCACCCCGGGTCACCATCTGGCCCACAGGGCCTTCCAGCAGGGCATCACCCTGGCCGATGCCGCCTCTGGTCTGGATCCTGAACCGGTCAACGAGGCCACCATCCCCCGCGTGGTCTTCTCCTCCCCACAGGCCGCAGCTGTGGGCTTCAGCCGGCAGGAGGCCGAGGACGATCCATCGCTGAACCAGGTCAAGGAGACCATCTACCCCATGATGGCCAACTCGCGCATGCGCATGAGCGGCCTGCAGGGCACCCTCAGCCTGATCACCGCCTGCCAAGCCACCGATCTGGAGAAGCAGATAGTCGTCGGTCTGGAAATGGTCTCCCCCCAGGCCTCCGAGAATATCGCCGAGGCCCAGCAGCTGGTGGGCAACCAGATCCCCCTGCACCGGGCGGCCGGGCTCATCCATCCCCATCCCACCTTCTCGGAAGCCATTGGAGAGGCCCTGCTCAAGGCTGACGGCAGACCCCTGAACATGCAGTAGGCATGCGGTAGACTGGTCAACCAGTGAACGTTTCCGAGTGAGGATGGCATGGCTACAGAGGACAGCAAGGGCAAAAAAGCAAAAAAGAAGAACAGCACGATCAGTCAGATCGTCAAGATCTACCAATTCACTTACGCAGAGGACAAGGCGCTTCCCTGGCTGCTGACTGCGGCCATTCTGGTGCCCACACTGATAGCGGTGGTGATCTGTCTGCTGGCCCACTTCAGCTGGCTGTCCTGGATCCTGACCGTGCTTCTGGGCATCATGGTCGGCCTACTCCTGGCTACCATGACCTTGACCAGGCGCTCAGACAGGGTCGGCTACGCCAAGATGGAGGGCCGTCCAGGCGCTGCCGCCGCCGTGCTGAGCAGCATCTCCAAGGCAGGCTTCTCCTTCCCCCAGGAACCCGTCTGGATCGATGCCAAAACCAAAGATGCCGTCTGGAGGGGCACCGGCCGCACCGGGGTCTACCTGATAGCCGAGGGCGACTACAACCGCGTCAACAAGGCCATGAACCGCGAGGAGGAAAAGATCCGCCGCATCACCCGTGGGTCAGCCATCCCCATCTACCGGATCAGCGTGGGCCACGGACCTGATCAGGTTCCGCTCAACAAACTTCAGCGGACCGTGATCAAGAAGAAAGTCAAGCTGACCGCCACCGAGCTGGAGACCCTGAACGACCGGCTGGTCACCCTGCAAAAGCGGCAGAGCGCCTTGGGGATGCCCAAGGGCATCGATCCGACCAAGATACACGTCAGCCGCAAGGCCATGCGCGGGCGCTGATGTTTCAAGGTCCCGGCATCTTCCACCAGGAAGGCGCCGGGACCTTCGCATGAAACACCCCCGTAACCTCAGCGGCGCATTGCCGAAAAAACCGGTCCCCTAGACTGGGTGACCGTTACGGTTTCCACGAAAGGAGCAGTTCAGTGAGAGAACTGAAGTCAAAGGCCGATTGCGAAGCTCTGATCAACCAGGAGGGCGTGGAATATGTCTCAGTCAGGTTCACGGACCTGATCGGGGTCCAGCAGCACTTCACCGTGCCCGCCAGCGAATTCCTCAAGGACGCCTTCACGGACGGCATGGCCTTCGACGGCTCCTCCGTCCAAGGCTTCCAAGCCATCAACGAATCGGATATGAAGCTGATTCCCGATCCAGAGACTGCTTACCTGGATCCCTTCCGCCGCCATCGCACCCTGAATGTGGCCTTCTCCATTGTTGACCCGGTGACCGATGAGCCTTACTCGCGCGACCCTCGGCAGATTGCCGCCAAGGCGGAGGCCTACCTGCGCTCCACCGGCATCGCCGACACGGCATCCTTCGCCCCCGAGGCCGAGTTCTTCATCTTCGACAAGGTCCGCTTCGAGAACAGCATGCAGCGCTCCTTCTACGAGGTCGACTCCATCGAGGCTCCTTGGAACTCGGGCGTCGACGTCGAGGAGGACGGCTCCGACAACATCGGCTTCAAGAACCGGGTCAAGAAGGGCTACTTCCCTGTGCCCCCCATCGACCACTACCAGGATCTGCGCGACGACATGGTGGCCAACCTGCAGAAGGTGGGCCTGATTCTGGAGCGCTCCCATCATGAGGTGGGCGGCGCCGGCCAGCAGGAGATCAATTATCGCTTCAACACCCTGCTGCATGCGGGCGACGACCTGATGAAGTACAAGTACGTGGTCCACGAGACCGCTGCTCTGGCCGGCAAGGCGGCCACCTTCATGCCCAAGCCCATTGCCGGGGACAACGGAACCGGCATGCACTGCCACCAGTCCCTCTGGAAGGATGGCAAGCCCCTCTTCTATGACGAGAACGGCTACGGCGGACTTTCCGACATTGCCCGCTGGTATGTGGGCGGCCTGATCGAGCATGCCTCGTCTGTTCTGGCCTTCACCAACCCCTCCACCAACTCCTACAAGCGTCTGGTGCCCGGCTATGAGGCCCCTGTCAACCTGGTTTACTCGGCCCGGAACCGTTCGGCAGCCATCCGCATCCCCCTGGCCGGCACCTCGCCTGCCGCCAAGCGGATCGAGTTCCGCGCCCCCGACCCCTCCTGCAACCCCTTCTTGGCCTTCTCGGCCCAGCTGATGGCAGGACTGGACGGCATTCTCAACCACACAGAGCCCCCGGCACCCATCGACAAGGACCTCTATGAGCTGCCTCCCGAAGAGCATGCCCAGATCAAGCAGGTGCCCGGCTCCCTGGAGGAGGCTCTGAACGCCTTGGAAGAGGACCATGACTTCCTGAGCGAGGGCGACGTCTTTACCGACGATCTGATCCAGACCTGGCTGGACTTAAAGCGCGGCGAACTGGACCAGACCCGTCTGGCCCCCACCCCTCTGGAGTATGAGCTCTACTTCCACATCTGAGTTCGCCTGATGACTGAGGCTGGCTGACCGGCCAGGTCACATGTGGCCCGATCCTTCCTGCTGAAGGGTCGGGCCTCTTTGCGTCGTCAGGACTATCGGCATCCAACCATCGACGGCAACACGCCAGCACCGGCATCCCGGCAGGCGGTCAGGCCAGAATGAGGAGAGGTTTGAAAAACGGATCCGATGGAGGTGGAGACCGATGCGCTGGCTGCGCGAATTCATGGAGTTGCCCGTATATCTGCGAGCCATGCTCATCGTGGACCTCATGTGCAACTTCGGCATCGGTCTGGTCATGCCCATCGAGCTGCTCTTCGCCACCCATTCCCTGGGTGCCACCATGAGCGAGGCCGCCCTCCTGGTGACCATCAGCTCGGTAGGGTCGCTGATCTCCAACCCCATCATCGGCTGGGTCTCGGATCGTCGCTCCTCCTGGCTGGCTATGCATACGGCCATGATCTTCTCGGTCATCGGCCCCCTGATTTTCACCGTGGCCCACGACTACCGGGCAGCAGTGGCGGGAGCCTTCGTCTCGGGCCTGGGGATGGGCATGCAGACCTCCTGGGCCAGCATTCTGACGCAGATCTCCACCAGGGAACAGCATCGGATTGTCTATGGAATCAATCAGGCCGAGCTCAACCTGGGCATCGGCCTTGGTGCAGCCGTGGGCGGCCTGCTGGCTGCGGGAGGTCAGGACTTCCTCTATCGGATTGGCTTCGGCGGCAGGGCACTGGGATTCGCCTTGCTTAGCCTGTCCCTGCTGGTCATCGAACGACACTGGCAGCTGCGCCGCCTGACAGCTGAGCTCAAGGCCCAGGCAGAGCGGGAGGTCGTCCAGGAATCCGCAGGGGCAACACAAGCCCTGAAAGCCAGCCAGAGAGACGGCGCAGCAAGCATGGCCGTCAACGGCACCTTCGGCGGACGGACCAGCTCGCTGACCAGGGTGCTGGCCTCCATGGCCCTGCTGACCTTAGGCACCTTCTTCATGGATCTGTTCGGCTACTCCCAGTTCGATGCCGGCTTGGTCACCACCCTGATCTCGGATCCGCACATCCCCCGCTGGTCCCTGTCAGTGGTGGACGTGGTTAACACCTTCTCGGTGGTCATCATGAACATCGTGCTGCTGCCCCGGCTCAAGGACGCCAACCATGTACGCCTGCTGCGCACCGTGCCGGTCTTCTGGGCTGCGGCCTGGGTGATCATCGTCCTGGGCCTGCGCCTGGATTCCACCCCCGGCGCCCTGAGCGTGGCCTCCCTGGGCATCACCATCTTCGGGCTGGGCGAGGTCATGATGGGCATCTCCCAGCCGGTGGTGGCCGCCGAACTGGCCGGGCCCTCCTTTAGCGGGCGCATGTTCGGCCTGCTCAACACGGCCGCCTCCCTGGGCTACATCGTGGGACCCATGTTCGCCTCCTACATCCTGGCCGGACATGAGGTCATTCCCTTCCTGGCCATGTGCGCCATCGGCCTGGTCGTGCTGGCTGTCCCCTGGTTCCTGGCCATCCCCTCGCGGCAGATCACCAGCCGGAAGAGCCCGGCCGCTGTCTAGTCTCGGACAAGGCGCGGAACCGGATTGGAAACATTGAAGGGTGGTTGATTCGAAGCCCGGCCGAGAAGGCATACCGGCAGTGGCCAGTCCAGCAGACTGTGTTATCTCTTGAGAGTCAGTTCTCGCCGGCTGCCCGACGAGCATCGCCGGGCTCCGAACCTTCCATCAGGGTCTTGGCCAGATCTACGAATCTCCTGGTCAACGGCGAATCATCCAGGGAGCCATCAGGCCTGAGCACCGCCGGCCGACCGGACTCCCCCGACTCGCGCAGGTCGGTCTGCAGGGGCAGCTGTTCCAGCAGGGGCACCTGGTATCCCAGATCCCGGGTCAGCTGGTCAGCCACCCGCTGGCCGCCTCCCTGGCCGAAAATGCGCAGTCGCTCACCATTGTGCTCGTACCAGGACATGTTCTCGATTACACCCTGGACCTTAGTGGGCAGTTGGAGGGCCACCAGCCCTGAACGCACGGCCACCTGCGAGGCCGATGGCTGGGGGGTGGTCACCACAATCAGCCGGCTGTTGGGCAGGGCCTGGGCCACTGAGAGGGCCATATCCCCGGTGCCAGGAGCCAGATCCAGCAGGAGCACGTCGGGGTCCCCCCACCAGACATCGGAGAGGAACTGTTCCAGCGAGCGCTGCAGGCGCGGCCCCCTCCAGAGGATGGCCCGGTCCGACCCGGCGAACATGCCGATGGAGATCAGCTTGACCCCCCAGGCGGTGACCGGCATCAGCATGCCGTGCAGATTGGTGGGCCGGCTGTGCACGCCGAAGAGCCCAGGCAGGGAGAATCCGTAGATGTCCGCGTCAATGGCGGCCGTGTCGTAGCCCAGGGCAGCCAGCGTGGCCGCCAGGTTGACGGTCACCGAGGACTTGCCCACGCCCCCCTTGCCCGAGGCGATGGCAAAGATGCGGGTGCCCACGCCCGGTTTGGAGAAGGGGTTGCTGCGCCGGGCGGCCTTGAGGTCGGCCACCAGGTTGTCCAGCTTCTCCCGGCTCATGGAGGAGACATCGATATGCGGGCGCAGCCGGGCTCGCGGGTAGGAGGTCACGGTCCCGTTGATCTGGTTGGTGATGGTGGTCGACAGCGGGCATCCCTTGATGGTCAGCTCGACCCTCACGGTCACCTCGTAGTCGGCCTGGGCATCCCTGGCGGGCTCGACAATGATGTCGGTGATCATGCCCAGATCGGTGATGGACCGCCCCAGCTCTGGATCGATGACCCTGCTGAGCCGCTCATAGACCTCCCCCTTGATTCTTCGAGGCAGCTCCTCCAGATCCCGGGTCCCTTCCTTGCGATGCTCTACTTGTTCCATGCCGTCACCATATCGCGCCCAGCCATCGGCTGCTAGGGCGCGGCTGGTCGGATATTGCGAATGTCACAATCAGCCTTGGGCCGGGCTGGGGTCGCCAGTGTCAAGCAGGCGATGGAAAGCCGCCTCGTCCAGGATGGGCAGGCCCAGGCTCTCAGCCTTGTCGGCCTTGGAGCCCGGATTGGCGCCCACCACCACATAGGTGGTCTTCTTGCTGACAGACCCCGAGGCCTTGCCGCCGCGCTCGACAATGGCCTCCTTGGCGGAGTCCCTGGAGAAGTCCTCCAGGCTGCCGGTGACCACCACAGTCATGTCTTTCAGGGTCTGGGGCTTGGTGCTGCGTTCGACGTGGGCGCCCACTCCGGCGGCCTGCCAGGCATCCAGGATGCGACCGCGCCAGTCACCGGGCTGTCGGGCGCCCTGGAACCAGTCGTGGATGGAGTGCGCAATCTCGGGGCCCACCCCGTCCAGCTCGGACAGATCCTCTACACTGGCCTCCTCCACGGCCTGCAGTGACGGGAAACGGGTAGCTATGGCCCGAGCCGAGGTCGGTCCCAGGTGCCGAATGGACAAGGCGACCAAGACCCTCCACAGATCGGCATGTCTGGCCTTGTCAATCTCTTCAAGCATCTGCAGAGTGTTCCTGGAGGGTTGAGCGTCGGCACTGCCCAGGGCGGCCTCCTGGACCTGGGTCTCATGACTGTTCATGGCCCGCTCGCCCTGGTTATAGAAGGCCGGCACGCGGTACCAGAGGCCGCTGCCGCCAGTCCTGCGCTTGGTTGCGGCGCGCCCCTGCCGGCCTTCGACCTCCACCTGCTCCATCAGAGGAACCTCACGCCAGACATAGACCTGACGCAGATCCTCCACCTTCAGGTCGAAGAGGCCTGCCTCGCTGGTCAGGACCGGATCCTGACGTGGCGGAAGCTTCAGGTCCGGGTCCGGCTGGTAGGGGGCTGCCTGGCCGCCCTGGGCGACCAGGACCTCACGCAGGCCGGGCGCGTAGACCTCAACGGAATCAGGCCGGTTCTCATCGGGGTTGGTCAGGGCTATGGCGCTCTGCTCCCCCAGATGCTCGATGTCCAGGGCCTTTCGCGAGGCCATATGGATGATCCGCTCGGTCAGCTGGGCCGGGCAGGACTCCACGTTGGGGCAGCGGATGTCCACATCGCCCTCCTTGGCCGGAGCCAGACGGGCGCCACAGCTGGGGCAGGTCTCGGGCATGACGAAGGGCCTCAGCTCCTTCTCACGCCCCTTCCTGGCCTCGACGACCGGTCCGACCAGCTCGGGGATCACATCGCCCGCCTTGCGGACCACGACCGTGTCCCCGATCAGAATGCCCTTGCGCTTGACCTCAGAGGCGTTGTGGAGGGTGGTCCTGGAGACCGTGGACCCGGCCACGGTGACCGGGGTGAGCACAGCCACCGGGGTGATTCGCCCGGTCCGGCCCACCTGGACAGTGATGTCCAGAAGCCGGGTATTGACCTCCTCCGGCGGATACTTGTATGCCACGGCCCAGCGGGGGGCGCGTGAGGTGGCACCCAGCCTGCGTTGAAGATCCCGGTCCTGAAGCTTGACGACGATGCCGTCCAGGGCATGCTCGATGTCATTGCGGTGCTGGCCATAATAGTCGATCATGTCCAGGATCTGGTCGAAGGAGGTGACGACCCGGTTGTGGGGAGAGACCGGAATCCCCCACTGCTTGTAGAGGTCGTAGGCCTGGGACTGGTCGATGACCTCGTCGTGTGTCCCCTTGGGATGGGCCGGGCCCCACCTCAGGGAGCCCAGGCCATGGGCGTAGAAGCTCAGACGACGGCTGGCCGTAATGCGCGGATCCTTCTGCCGAAGAGACCCGGCGGCGGCGTTGCGAGGGTTGGCAAAGGGCGCCTTGCCCTCCTTCTCCTGCTGCTCATTGAGAGCGTTGAAGTCGTCGAACCGCATGAAGACCTCGCCGCGGACCTCCACGAACTCAGGGATGTCGCGGGCCGGGCCGGACAGGTTCTGCGGAATGCTTGGGATGGTCCGGACGTTCAGGGTGATATCCTCTCCGGTCACCCCGTCCCCCCTGGTCAGCCCCTGCTCCAGCACCCCGTTGCGGTAGAGGAGGTTGAGGGCCAGGCCGTCGATCTTGACCTCGCTGGTCATGGGCAGGGCCTTGTCCTCTGGCCAGTCAAGCTCGCTGCGAAGCCCCTCATACCACTGGCGCAGCTCGGCGACGCTGAAGACATCATCCAGGCTGAGCATCTGGGAGGGGTGGCGGACCGAGGAGAAGTCGTTGGAGAAGGGCCCTCCGACCCGGTGCGGCGGCGACTGGGGGGTATCCAGGCTGGGGAAGCGGGACTCCAGCTCCTGCAGGCAACGCATCCTAGCATCGTAGGCCGCGTCGGAGGAGACCGGAGCATTGTCTATGTAATAGGCGACCTGGTCGGACTCCACCCAGGCGGCCAGCCTGGACCAGAGACGCTGGGCCTGTTGGGCTCCCAGGGAGTCAAGATCCAGCTCCCCCAGCCGCATGGCATCGGAATCGTCGGGCTGCAGGGAGGCTATCCATCGGTCAGTGCCCGGCCTGGGCCTGGACTGGGCATTCCTGTCCTCGTCACTGGTTTGCTGATTATCTTCCTGAGCTGTTTTGTCATGCATTGAGCGACCTCATGAACTGTGCCTGTACCACATCAACACCTTCATTATCGTCGTCGTTCATCCTGGCGGCCGCCATTGACAGGGTCCGGGCCGGGACAAAGAGCCCGCCGTCCACACAGATGCGCGCGGCCTGGCGCACTATGGAGGCCACCTCGGTATGAGGCCAGACCGGCAGGCCATGTTCGGCCAGCACCTGGCGGGCCTGTCTGTGGTTTTCGGGCAGGACCACGCACTGGGAGCGGGCCCTGGCCTGCAGCTCGGCCAGCTCGCTCTTGAGGGCTGGTATCCGGTCGGGACTGATGTGCTCGCTCATCAGATAGGCCGCTGCAGCCACGTCGAACTCGTCTCGCATCCATGAGGCATAGGCCAGACGGTAGTAGGCGAAGGAGGCATCGTCCCGGTCCAGAGCCACCCTCAGAGCATTGAGTGTGGCAGCCCGGGCCGAATCCCAGTCCTCCCGGTTGGCCAGCATGACCGCCAGCTTCAGGTGGGAGAGCGGGTAGGCGGGCGCATAGGCCACCATGGCGTTCAGGTGTTTGAGGGCCGCCTGGTCCTCCTTGAGCTGGGCCAGCAGATCGGCTATCTCCAGGTGGGCATAGAAGAGGTTGTCAGGAATCAGCAGGGTCCGCTCCCCCGGTGTGGCGAAGAGGCGGTTATAGACCACCCGCTCGGCGTAGGAGTTGAAGTAGCGGGGCACCTGGCCCTCGGCCGCAAAGACGGCATCCATATGGGCGATGGCATCCTGCTCAACCTGTATGCCCTGGGCTGCGCCGCCGGAGAAGAGCAGGTCGCGGGCTTTGACGCGCTCCTTGTCCAGCTGGGAGGACAGGGAGAAGTCAAAGTCGGGAACAGGGGTGCCGTCGATCATGGCGCTGGCAACCTGAGGGGCCAGCTGCTCCAGCTCCGGGTCGCCGATGCTTTCGATGATGCCCGTGGCCGCCTGGGCCTTGGCTGCCGAAGTCATGGCCCGGTCAGAAGCCAGCTGATGGAAGCCGCCTACAGCCCTCTGCAGCAGGTCGGCCCGCTGGATGGACAGGTCCACGGCCTGATGCGCGCCCAGTGCCTTGGCAGACTTGTCGGCAAAGGCCACCTCGGAGAACTCGGGCTCCTCCTGGCTGCCATGGGGGCTGAAGTGGTCGTCGCGCATGTCGAACACAGCCTCAGTGGGCTTGAGCCCTCCCTGGGAATCCACCTGCATGGCCGCGTCGAAGAAGCGGTAGACGGCACGTGGATCCTTCAGACCCTGTGAACGGATGCGGGAGAGGAAGAGTTCCCTGCTGAAGACCACCGAAACCAAGGTGCGTATGGTCGGATTGCTCTGCAGAGCGCTGAGCGGGTTCTGCGATGCGTCGTCCTCGGTCTGGTCTGCGGAGGCATCATCATTGGAGACATCCTCGTCCGAGGCTCCATCCGCGGCAGACTCGTCCTTGTCGGATCCATTGGCTGATGAAGGCTGGGCAAAGGCGGCAGAGTCAAGGTCCACGCCTTGCATGAGGTCCTTGAACTCGCGGTCCACGGATTCCTTTTCACCCTGATCCTCGGCCTTGTCCTCCTCTTCGTCCTGTTGTTGCTCAGGAGCCATCCGGGAGGCGATGGGCTTGGTGGGATCGCCGTGTACGTCGCCATCCTTGGGATCAGCCTTGGACCCAGTGGGGGCCACCTCACCCGAACGCATGCGTTCAAAGGCCTCCAAAGCCTGTCCCATCATGGTCCTGATGGCCGAGTTCTGCTGGTCGACAGCCTCTTCCAGGCCGATGGAGTCGATCTGCAGGCTGACCTCGCGCACGGACGGATCCGCACCGAAGGCCAGTGCGGCCATCATCAGCCCGACGCGCAAATTGTAGTCAGCGCTCATGGCGGAACGTTCGCCCTCGTCCAGGTCCCGCCAGGCCCGTGACTTGTCCTCGTAGCGGCTGGAGGGCATCATGGTGCGCCCTGCCGCAGTGAAGGCCAGAGCCACCTGCCCCTGGGCCAGATTGGACCTGAACTCTACATCAAAGCGGAAGGGCAGCCGCAGGGATCGCATGAGCATGGCCAGCGTCTGCCGGTAGACCCACTCGGATTGCACGGGCTCCTGACCCTGGCCGTCCGCCCGCACCGGCAGCGCCTGGGGAGCCTGTTGACGCACCATGACAGCGGTGGCTGCGGCCTTGTCGACCATGGCGTTGATGGCGGTCCGCCCGTCGTCCTCCAGTGGGTCGAAGCGAATCGGATAGTCACCCGGACGCATCAGGGCGACAATGGCGGGATCGTCCAAAAGGGCCTGGTCCAGCCGGGTAGCCTGGACGCGGTTGATCGAGTCCTCGGTGGGCAGCGTCCCCAGGCGGGCATTGCGCTCCAGCCAGGCGCTGACGGCAGCGAACCTGTTGAGATTGCCCTCGATGCGCAGGGCCGCCAAGGCGGCAGTGAACTCCAGTCCGTTATCCCAACTCAGGAAGTAGGCGCCGGAGTAGGAGGAAGCATACAGATGCAGGGGCTCCGCCCCGTGAACGGCCTCCAAACCCGAGATGGGTGATAGGGCCCCGGCCTCACGCATCAGGTCGGCGAACAGATCCTCCAGACCGGAAACCCGCTGCCCGTGGGAGCGTGCCTGGATCATGTCGCCCACGCTGCGTCGGATGGCTCCCATAGGCGCCTCCCGGTTGAGTCGGTAGAAGATGTTGCCCGAGCCGAACCCAGTGAAGGTTCCCTGGATGCGCGGCAGCAGGTAGGAGGCGAAGAAGGCGATGGCCACAGCATCCCGATACTCCAGGTCCAGACGCATCTCCGCAGGCAGCAGGGGCCGCAGCTGCTCCAGGCAATAGCGGCCATTGGATCGCAGCCAGGAGGCCAACCAGCGCAGGTGGCCGGCATCGTCACGACCTACTACAGCACCTTGCAGGGCGCGAACCGGCCCCGAACCCTGACCCGGATCAAGGCCCAGCCGACGACCGTCGGCCAAGGTCACCTCCTCCTCCCGGCCCAGCAAGAAAGCAGGCTCCATGTTCTGCAGATCCATCCGGCTCTGCTCGCCGATGAAAACCCGGCCATGGTCGTCGGCCAGAGCGATCTGGGCAAAGTGACGGCGGTCAGTGAAGATTCCCAACGCGAAGCCTCGGCCCGGGGCATCGGGCCACTGGACCCAGCCCAGCTTCAGCCCCTCGGGCACGCCCTGCAGGCGGGGAAAGAGCCGACGCTTGACAGCGATACCCAGAATACGGCTGTGAGAGGCCAGGAATTCGCGCATCTGCCGATCATCCGGATGGCCTCCCGTCCGGTTGATCAGATCGACCATGTCGGCCACCGAAGAATCCAGGGGACGATCCCCACGACCCCCTGTGGTCGGCCGAGAGGAGCCCACCAATCCCTCCAGTGCGGAAAGAATGGAACGGCCCAGGCCGGACAGATCACCGAAACCCCGGGACTTCTTCGCGTTCTTGGACATACTTTTGATTCTCCCAATCCAGCGCGACATGTCGCCGTTAGAATAAAACCGTGATGACTCTGCCAGCCCTGCGACGACCCACCCCGGCCAGGGGCACGACCATCCGGCTGCTGGTAGCGCTTGTTGTTGTGCTCATCCTCGAACTGGGAGTATTCAATCTGGCCCATTGGCAGTCGCTGATGGGCTCCAGGTCAAACTCTCCGGCACAGACTGCGGGCGATGCCCACTCCCCATCAGGCCGGCTGGGACCAGGGCTGTCCCCTCTGCCAGGCGGGGGCCTGAAAATCAACGATCCGGCTGGCGCCTGGATGGATGTCACTGTCGCCGATGGACAGGCCTCCTTTGTTCAGGCCCATCTGGCAGAGGATGTCGAGGGTTCATTCCTGTCGCAGATCCATGTACGTCTGGATCTGCGCCTGGCCGGCGGCAAGGGATGGATCCAGGGCACGCGAGGGCTGATCTGCCCCGGTCAGGCCCGTAGCCACTACCTGCGCGTCCGCGGAAAACCCAGCGGCACCCGGATCCAGGCCATGCGCCTGTGGGTACAGGAACCCATCGGTTCCCGGCTGGAACTGACAGGAGTGACCCCAGCCAAGGTGGTCCCCCTGGATCTCAACCTGGCACGGATACTGATGCTGGCCTGTCTGGCGGCGCTGATCCTGGGCTACCTGCCCGGCTCGATCCTCTGGCGGACCCGGCTGAATACGGGCTCGGTGAGCCAGCGCCTGGTCCTGGCCCTGATTCTGGCCCCACTGGCAGCCTGGTCCTGCTGGAACATCCAGCATGATCTGTCCACCTTCACCCCCATGGCCTACCACCAGCCGCATGCCTACGTCTACGACTTCAACCAGTACGATCACGTAGCCCAGGCCCTTCTTCATGGACGCCCCTGGCTGGATCTGGGCCAGGCGCCAGGTCTGGCCAAGGCAGCCAACCCCTTTGACATAGCCACCCGCAACGCACTGCTGGCCCAGGACCAGCAACCCATATATTGGGACTACGTCTACCGGGGCGGCCACTGGTACTCCTACTTCGGTGTCCTGCCGGTGCTGCTGCTCTTCCTGCCCTACCGAGCGATTACCAGCCTGGTGCATCCAGGCGGCTATGCCCTGCCCACCAGTTCGGCTGCAGCCCTGCTGGTTGCGGCGGCCACCATCATGACGGCTCTGGCCACCATCCGCCTGCTGGCCCGCTGGTTCCCCCGGGTCAACCTGGCCGTGGTCGGCATGGCCCTTACAACCATGCTGGGAGGGTCCGGCATGGTCTACCTCTGGTGCCGCCGAAACTTCTACACGATTCCCTTCGATGCCTCCTTGCTGGCGGTCATGACCGGACTTTGGCTCTGGATGGGGGCCAGACGGGTCAAGCAACAGACTGCGGACGCTGGTGAACATCCGAGTCATCGGTCAACACGTATGTGGACCATAGAAGACGAGGATCACCCCTGGCATCTGTCCCCAACCCGGCTTTTTTTGGGATCGCTGTCAGTGGCTGCCACCCTGGGTTGCCGACCCACTTTCCTGGCCGCCGGTCTGTTGGCGCTACCCCTGTTTGCCCGGGAAATACAGGCAGTATTCAGTACCCTGTTCACGCGTGGCAGCCATCCTGACGGCCTGTCCCGGGGGCGGGCGCTGTCCCTGCTGACCTGCGGCCTCTTGCCGGTCCTCCTGGTGGCCGCCCCCCTGCTCTGGTACAACCGTTGGCGATTCGGATCCCTGCTGGACTTCGGCAACCGGTATCAAATGACCGTCCTGGACCTGACCAACTATCATCCCGGCACCCAGGGCCTGCTTCAGATCTTCGGCTACTATTTGCTGCAGCCGTTGACCAGTCTGCCCATCTTCCCCTACCTGCAATTCTCCCCGGCTCCCATGCGGATCTGGCACTTCACCGAACCTGGCCTGGGCGGGCTCCTGGTCACCTCCCCGGTGCTATTGCTGGCCATGGCCCTTGCCGCCCTGCCCCGAGTGCGAAACTATCTGCACCGCCGGGGATGGATGCCCGCCTTGATCCTGTCCCTGGCCCTGGCGGTCCTGGTCATGGCCGCGGACTCCTATATTGGCGGATTCTCAGTGCGCTATACCATCGATTTCGCTTGGCTGATCTGCCTGGCCGCCGTGGTCGTCATGGCCGCTGCATCCTCAATATACGAAGACGGCCGCTCCACTGCGGGAGCGGCCGTCATGAGCCTGCTGACACTGGCCTGCCTGGCTGGTCTGATCCTGACATTTGTCAACGCCATGGTCCTGCTGGAGCACTTCGACTCCAGCCAGGCCATGAACGTGGCCGTCTGGTTCCTAGGACCCTGAGCCCAGCAGACCTCGGTGTCAGGAGTCCAGACCCTGTTGCTTGAGGGCCTGGTTATACCGGTCGACCATGTCAGCCACGATGCCATTGCCATCGCCGCCCGACAGGGTGATGACCGAGGCCAGAGGCATGGTGTCGAAAAGCTGGGCCGTATTGGGATCGTCGGGCAGTGGTATGCCATCCTGCTCGACACGGTCACGCAGGATGGGCCCGCCGATCGAATTCTCACGCCACTCGGCCATGGTCGATTCGGCATTCAACGGAATGAACCTGCCGTCGCCGTCCACCTGCAGGTCCTGCTCCGCAACCAGATCGCGGCTGGAGGTACCCACCTGGATACGGTAGGTGCCCGCCTCCACATGCCAGGTATCCATGGCTGTCGACCAGTAGGCGAAGTCGCGTTCAGTCAGTTCCATGCTCACTCGGCGGGACTGCCCGGCCTTCAGGAAGACCTTGGCGAAGGCCTTGAGCTCATGGCTGGGCCGGTTCACCCGGCTGGCGCAGGGGGCCACATAGACCTGCACGGTCTGAGCGCCGTCCACCTGCGAGGTGTTGGTCACCGTCACCTCCACCCGAGCCGCGTTGGCTCCGGTCTTGGTCACCGCAACCTGATCCAGGTCAAAGTCGGCATAGGACAGCCCGAACCCGAAGGGGAAGGCCACCGGACGCTGGAAGGTGTCGTAGTAGCGGTAGCCCACGTAGACGCCCTCGCCATAGCGGGAGTGACCCTCCTCGCCGGGGAAGGAGGTGATGGTGGGGTTGTCCTCCAGCCGGACCGGAATGGTTTCAGGCAGATGTCCCGAGGGATTGGCGGCGCCGGTCAGCACATCCACCACGGCGCGTCCTCCCTCCTGGCCCAGCAGCCAGGTCTCCAGCAGACCCTTGGTCTTGTCCATCCAGTCGGCAACTGTCACCACGGCTCCATTGGAGAGGACGGCGACCACCCGGTCGTTGACCTCGGAGACAGCCTTGAGCAGAGCCACCTGCTTGTCAGGAAGATCCATGCTGGTGCGGTCGAAGCCCTCGGACTCAGCGTATTCAGGCAATCCCAGGAAGAGCACCACGGCATCGGCTCCGCGCGCAGCCTCAAGCGCCTGCTGGGTCAGGGCGGGATCCTGCTCCTTCTCATCCAGCGTGAACCCGGGAGCAAAGTCCACATTCATGCCTGCCTCTTTGAGGCCATCCAGCGCCGAAGAGACCTCGGTGGGTGTGATGTGCGAGGAACCACCGCCCTGGTAGCGCGGAGTCCGGGCGAATTCGCCGATGACAGCGACCTTCTTCTTCGGATCAAGCGGCAGGATCCGATCCTCGTTGCGCAGCAGGACGATGGACTCCTGGGCCGCGCGACGGGCCACGTTGTTGTGCTCCTGGACGTCGTAGCGATACCCCTGCTGGGACATGGCCGGACGGGCCTTGTCGATCAGGTCAAGGATCCCCTGGGCCATCCGGTCCAGCTGTTCCTTGTCCAAGTTGCCAGCCTGCACGGCCTGGACCACCTGGTCGTCGGTGCGGGAGGGCGGCATCTCCAGGTTGAGCCCGGCCTGCAAGGCATTGACCCTGTTGTGGACAGCGCCCCAGTCCGACATGACCATGCCCTGGTAGCCCCACTCGCCGCGCAGCACGTCCGTCAGCAGCCAGCGGTTCTCCGAGCTGAAGACCCCGTTGATCTTGTTGTAGGCGCACATGATGGTCCAGGGCTTGGCCTTCCTGACCACGTATTCGAAGGCCGGCAGGTAGATCTCGCGCAGGGTGCGCGCGTCCACGTCAGAGCTGACCCTGAGCCGGTCGGTCTCCTGGTTGTTGGCCGCAAAATGCTTCAGAGAGGTTCCGACTCCCTTGGACTGGACCCCTTCGACCATGCCTGCGGCCTGGTGGCCTGCCAGGACTGGGTCCTCCGAGTAAAACTCGAAGTTGCGGCCGCCCAGCGGGCTGCGCTTGATGTTGATGCCGGGGCCCAGAATCACGGCCACCTTCTCCTGGATGCACTCTTCGCCCATGGCCTGGCCCACCTGGTAGGTCAGATCAGGATCCCAGGAGGAGGCCAGTCCGGCGGTCGGAGGGAAGCAGGTGGCCGGGACCGAGCCGTAGACGTCGGAGCCTGTGGCCTTGCGCAGGCCATAAGGGCCGTCAGTGATCATATAGCCTTCATAGCCCTTGTCGGGAAGTCCCTGCAGGTGCCAGGAGTCGGATCCCGAGGTCAGCGAGGCCTCCTCTTGCAGATCCAGATCCTCGGCTTTGGTATGCGATTCTTCAGTCATGTCTGTGTCCTTTCGGATTCGATTGCCCGGGCCGCTGCTCATCACAGGTCCGGATTACAGGTTTTCAGACTCACTTGACCTTACGGATCATCATGATAAAGAAGGTCCCCGCCAGCAGGCAGACGATGGCGACGGGGAAGATCATCCTGTAGCCGCCAAAGATGCCGATGACCAGAGTGGTGCACCCGGGGGCGATCACCTGGCCTATGGTATTGGCCAGGTTGAGGATGCCCAGGTCCTTGCCGGCCTCCTTGGCATTCGGCAGCACATCGACATTCAACGCCTGATCCACTGACATGTAGCAGCCGTTGCCGATTCCAGCCAGGGCGGCATAAATGTACATGCCCGTTGCGGTCGGCATCAGGAAGGGGAAAACCATCCCGAGAGCAATGATCAGACAGCTGATGGCCACGATCACTTTCCGCTTCTGCAGGAAGTCCGAGAGGGGGCCTGAGACCACAGCGGCCAGGATGGTGGTGATTACCGAGAGCAGAGCCATGACCTTGAGTGTGGATGCAGCCTGGTCATTGCTCAAATGGCAGTACTTCTGCAGAATGTAGAGCTGGTAGCCCTGGATCATGTAACAGCCGACGATGAAAGTGAACCTGCCCAGAAGCGCCATGTAGAAGTCCCGGCTGTTCTTGGTGGGCGGTATGAAGGACCGGCCGACATCAGCCCAAGTGCGCTCCACGACTGTGTTGGCTGCCGACTTCTCCCGGGGCCAGATCAGCACGGTGAGGATGCCCGAAAAGAGGAAGATGATCATGCCGACTACCAGGCCGGTGCGAATGTTGGTCAGAAACGAGCTGCCGATGATATTTCCCAGTTGCTGGCCGACCACCTGGCTGGCCCCATACAGTGCCGAATAGGTTCCCCTAGTCGATTCGGGAATCCTGTCTGAGAGGACCGCCACAGCCGGGGCTATCAGGCAGTTGATGCCCACCTGGACGATGCACCAGCCAAAGATGATCATGAAAAGGGTATGCGACTGGATGATCATCAGAAAACCGAGGGCACCTATGATACCGCCCAGCACGATCCAGGGGGTGCGCTTGCCGACGCGGAACCTGGACATATCAGAGAGAGCGCCGAAAACGACGTTGGCTACCAAGGCGAATACGCAGCCAATCGAATTCATCGTCCCTAGGGCCGCTTCGGCGCTGACCCCGTGCAGGGTATTGAAGATCTGAGGCAGAAGAACCCCCGAACCCATGGAAAAGGGCGCGGCCCAGAGCAGGGATACCAGGGCGAACCCGATGGCGAAACGAACCTTCTCCATGCTGTTGAGCCTTCTGCCAGTATCCGGAGCCAGGCTCGCATCCATGCCTTGGCCTGCGACGGCACCTCCGGTCTCATCTGCAGAGGCCATGGCTTTGATGTCCTCCCCGATTCGAGGGCCAACCCCATCGGCCGAGTCTCCCCTTCGATCCTTATTTCCGTTCCCCATCGTTACTGCTCCTTTGTGTGCAACCTTGCATTCAGTGGCTCATCATTGAGCCCCACCAATCTCCCCCCTTCCATGACGGGTGATCATTCCGCACTTATTATCGGAGCAAACTAGGCAAGAGGAGGGTTTTCATCACAGCATTTCTTCAATAGCCGAGACGACTGAGTCCACATTTCGGCGGAATTCCAAGGTTTCCGGTAGGAGTGACAGGGCCAGGTATCCGTTGCCTGGCATGTCGAAAAAGTATCCGGGCTGGCCAGTCAACCCGTAGGACCCAATCAGGCGGAGAATCAGTTCCTCCTCGTCGATGACCTGAGGAAAGCGCAGCAGAACGTTCCAGCCTCCCTCGGGCCTGAGCAGGGAGACGCTGGACTGTTTTTGGCCCAATATCCGTCTAAGGCTTTCAAGATTGCCCCTGACGCGCTCCCCCACTCGGCTGGTCTGACTGGGAATATTTGCCAGCATGGCTTCCATATCCCTGGTGATCAGAAGACTCATGGGCAGGTAATCATCGGCTATCAGGTCAAGATGGCGCTTGGCCTGGGCAACCTGGTCAACTGGCCCGGAAACCTGGATCCAGCCCACCTTGGCATGGGGAGCTGCCAGGCTCTTCGAAAACCCGTCCAGGGCGAAGGTCAGCACCTGCTCCTCACCGGCCAGACGGGCACGGCCCGGCAGAGGGTCCAAAGGGTAGTCGAAGAAGACCTCGTCCGCTATGATGGCCACCCCATGCCGCTGACAGAGTTCCAGCAGCGACTGGCGTTCTTCCGGATGAATGTAGGAACCGGTGGGGTTGTTGGGGTTGACAAGGACCAGAGCACGGATACGGTCGCCCTCAGGTCCTTCCAAGGCCTGCCTGACTGTGGCCAAGTCAAGAACCCAGGATCCGTCGTAGGACAGACGGTAGGGGATAGTTCGGACGCATTCCAGACCGGCGATGGATTCAATCAGGGGATATCCGGGCCTGGGCTCCAGAATGGCGTCACCCGGGTCGCAAAGGAGCTTCATCAGCCAGGAATAAGCCTCGGATGTGGAGGAGAGCAGGTAGAGGTCGTCAGGATTGACGGCCACAGCGCCCTCAGTCTCGCCCAATTCTTGACGCCTGGTCAGAAACTCAGCCAGGGCTTGACGGGCCTTACGAGGCCCCCTGGGTTCAGCCTCATAGACTTGGGGCAAGAATGACGGGGCCAGCCCGAAGCGGGTTGGGTTGGAATCATTCAGCCTGCCCAGCTTGAGACCCTGGGAGCGCGCTTCCGACTCGGCCAGAGCAATGCGATTGGGGCGGTCAGACCCTGTACGGTGAGAAAAATGCACGATTTCTCAGCTCCTCATCCGATCCAGCGATGGCCAGAACGCCCCAAACAGGTTGGTCGCAGGAAAAGCCCCGCTTCACCCCAGGTGCTTCTGCCGAAGATCAGCCAGATAGGCGGCACCCACAATGCCAGCCTGATTGCGTAGCTTGGCAGCCACGATGGGGGTCTTGATGTCGATATGAGGCAGGAACTTCTCGCTCATCCGGCTGACCCCGCCGCCGACGACGAAGAAATCGGGATTGAAGTAATGCTCGAGCAGTCGATAGTACTTGGTCAGACGGTTGGCCCACTTCTTGTAGCTCAGCTTCTTGCGGTCACGCACCGAAGAGGCCGCGTACTTCTCTGCATCCTTGCCATCCAGCGTCAGGTGACCCAGCTCGCTGTTGGGAATCAGCACGCCGTTGTATATCAGAGCCGTGCCGATGCCGGTGCCCAGCGTAGTGGCTATGACCAGACCCTTCTGACCCTTGGCCGCCCCGTACTGCACCTCAGCGAGACCGGCCGCATCCGCGTCGTTGACCACGGAGACGGGCCTGCCGCAAGCCTTGGAAAGAACCTCTTGGACATTGGTGCCCACCCAGGCCTGATCCAGGTTGGCCATGAAATCCAGCGGCTTGTCAGGCTTGACAGGGGCTGGAAAGGCGATGCCCACAGGCACGTCGGAGGAAACCTCGAAGCGATCCAGGAGCTCCTTGACGACAGCACCCACAGCCTCCGGCGTGGAGTGCTCGGGAGTGAGAATCTTCTTGCGAGGCTCGGCAAAATCACCGATCGTCAGGTCGACAGGGGCAGCCTTGATGCCGGATCCACCTATATCCACTCCGAAAGCCTGCGCTGTTTCAATCATTGCTGCTCCTTAGCTGATCAAAGATGAGGGTCCGAACCGGCACGGTAGCGATTGTACCCCAAGGCATGCCTCTGCAGCCCTGGGAGCGGCATAAGCCAACCCAGGGCAGTCTCGCTGGCCGTGTGCTGCAGACTGCGGGAAGAAGGATTGGGTGGGATAATTGAAGTTATGACCGAACATACACAGCTCATCGACGCAGTCAACGTGCGCATCACCACTAGAGAATATGACCCCAAGCCCATCGATCCCGACCTGGCCAGGCAGCTGGGCAGCACCCTGAACGCTCTGAACACGTTGAGCGGTCTGGACATGCAGCTGGTCCTGGGCAAGCCCGACGCCTTCGCGGCCGACAACGCCTCCGGCCATCTGGCCAATGCGGCCAACTACCTGGCTCTGGTCGGACCCAAGGACGATCAGGAGAGCCTGGAGAAAGCCGGCTTTTATGGCGAGCGCATGGTCCTTGCCGCCACCCTGTACGGACTGGGGACAGGATGGGTGTCGGGCAGCTGGGACCGTCAAGCAGCCGAACGCCACTGCCGGATCACCCCCAGCCAGTCGCTCTATCTGGTAGTCACCATCGGCTATCCAGCCGATCAGGTCGGCTACGGCAACCAGGACTTCGACAAGCTTTGCCAACGTCAGAGCGAGCATCGAACCTCCAAGAGCTATGAGGAGCTGACCTCAGCCATGAGCGCGCAGGACCGCCGGGATGCGCCGGAATGGTTCAAGGCCGGCGTTGCAGCCGCCGCCAAGGCACCTTCGGCCATGAACGGACAGCCAGTGGTTTTCGCCTGGGACAAGGACTCGGGCGATGCGATCGCCACTCTGGATCCCTCGGTCGCCACTCTGGATCCCTCGGTCACCTACGGATCCGCAGTCGATCTGGGCATAGCCAAAATGAACTTCCAGATTGGCGCCAGCGGCGGCACATGGACTTGGGGCAACGGAGGCCGTTTCATCAGGTCCTGACCATGGATGTGCCATAGTGCTCCGGCAAGGGGGCCGTGTAGGGTGATGAACTATGAACAATGGAGCATCATCATCTCAGCCCACCACCGAACCAAGCACTGAAGCTGGTTCGACAACCCTTTACCTGACCCGTCACGGAAGAACGACGGCCAATGTCATGCATCTGATGCAGGGCTGGTCCGATTTCCCTCTCACCCGGCAAGGCCGCGAGGACGTGCGCCAGTTCGGTCGGGGTCTGCGGTCCATTCGCTTCCGGGCGGCCTGGAGCGGCAATCTGAGCCGCCAGTATGAAACGGCCCGCCTGGCCCTTGACATGTCAGGCAACGGGGACCTACCCGTGGGCGTGGACCCTGACCTGCGTGAGGACAATTTCGGCAGTTTCGAGGGCCGGGACGAGCGCGCCACTCTGGACCAGGTCTGCGCCGCCATGGGGTTCGAGAACTTTGCTGCAGCCAAGGCAACCTACGGCAGGAACATCTCCGTCCATATGCAGGACACCTTCCATCGGCTGGATGCCGAGGACGTCCTTTCCGCCGGACTTGAGGAACAGGATCGGGCTGAGACCACCGCCCAGGTCCGCAGCAGAATGATCGCGGTGCTGACGCGCATCGCCCAGTCTGCCATCGAAGAAGGTGGCGGGCCTGTCCTGGTGGTTTCCTCGGGCATGTGCCTGCAACAGTTCCTGGTGGCCATCGATGATCATTGCCCCATCCCTGATATGGACAACACTGCGGTCACCAAGGTCGTCTACCAGGACGACGGTTTTCACCTGGCAGGGCCCATCGGTTCCATGGAGTACTTCCAGGCAGGAAGTCAGGAAAAGTAGCAGGCAAAACTTTCAGGCGCGCTACCGTTCTCCGGCTGGTTGGCCCTTGAGGGGCTCCATGGGCCTCCAGTCGGGATCATGCAATATCTGGCGCGAATCCACCCATCCCTTCAGGATGGCAGGGATACCAGTCATGATGTGACTGCGATCAACAGCCAGAAGGCGGATGATTTCCTTGAGAGCTGTAGCCAGGGTCCCTAGGGCGAAAGCCAGAGGCCGATAGTCCCCATGGACCATGAAATACCTGGCCATAAAGCCCCTGTTGCGCATGATGTGGTAACGATTCATATCCGAGGTGGAATTGAGCTGGCGCACTCCGGCGATGTTCCAATTGGCGATGTTACGAGTCCGACGCATGACTACATCGGATACAACCACAGGCTGTGTGACCTTGGATGCCAAATACCCATAGATGGTGTCATCCCAATAGATGAAGAAGCGCGGGTCAGGCAGACCGATTTGCTCCACAACCTGCCGGGAGAAGAACCCTCCTTCAAAGCACATGGTGTTCATGGGACGACAGCCCGATGGGCCGAACTCCCCCGGTGCTATCGGGTCTGGAATGCCCAAGGCGGTAAGAAAATGATACTGCCAATAGAAGGGGCCGCCATCATAGTCCAGCCGGGAACCCTGCACCACCTGATAGCGTTCACTCCACTTAGTCAGCAGGTCAAGTCCTTCGGGCTCTACTGCAACGTCGTCATCCATGACCCAGAACCACTTGGCCCCCAGCTCGTATGCCTTGCGCACGCCAGCGGAGAAACCTCCCGCGCCACCGCCATTGTGGTCCTGTGGCAGATAAACGACACGATCCTGATTGCCGGATCCGTCGATGATGGTCCTGCCCCAACGTCCTGTCACACGTTCTGAGAACTGCTCGACCATGGTTCGCGTGTCTGCCGAATTCTCGTTATCCACCACCACGATCCGCCAGGGGGCCTGGGTGAGCTGGAGGATGGAGTCGAACAGGCCTGTCAGCAATTCCTGACGCTTATAGGTTACGACGACCATGGCCGCCTTATTCAAGGTCTTTCCCATGCTCTCCATTGTGACACCGCCCCGCAACTTTGCTTACTGAAGCAAAATCCTCCTAGTAGGTTCAGCCTTCTTCCGCCTTCCTGGATCGCAGGCTGCACACCCAGGATGTGAACACCGCCACCAGCAGCAGAACCACAGTCACTAGAAGGAACCGGCCGACGGGCACAGGGGTCAGAGCCATAGACATGCCAGCCTGGACAAAACTCAAGGCAATACAGCCCTCGACAATGGCGATCCCCAGCAGCGCCATCACTGCACCGCCGGCCACATCGGTCAGTGTCTCCATCACTCCCGACCAGGCTATTGACCTCCAGGCCACCCCGATCTGATTGAGCCGCTGGTTCTGCCGCTTGCGCTCCCAAGCCGAAATGGCGATGGACTGCATCATGAAAATTAGGGCAAGAACGGTCCCGCCGACGATCATGACCGTCATGGCCGTCTGCCCGGACAGGCCTCGTTGAATGAAGTCATCTATATACTCCTGCCTGGTCTGCACCGCGAAATCGCCCTGAAGGCCACTCTTCAGACGGGAGGTAATCCCGTACGCATCTGTTGGATTGACAGCCGATATGGGAATGATCGTATGTGCGTCTTCACCCAATTGAGGCAGGTCACCCTCCGCCGTCAGAAACAGAGGATAGTTATTGCCTGCAGATAGTTCTGGAATGCCCTCAGGCGACTGAACAAGGGCAACGACCCGCACCTCATGCGGTTGATCATGGCGATCAAGAAGACGAACGGTGTCGCCTATGGAATAGGAGGAATCCTGATTCACAGCGACGCGGTCTGAACCGAGATCAGACGAATTCCCTTGGACAAAGGAGAAATGAATGCTCGGCGAACTCTGAACTTTCTGACCCTGCAATTGCTCGGCAGGTTCCCATACCACCGTTGCCGTCTGACCCGGTGATCCTTCCATAGCCCATTGCTGAGTCTGGTAGGTAACAAAGTCTCGAACCTCAGGCATCCCACCGATCAGATCGGATGGGTTGCGGTTTTGGGCATCCGAATCAAGGGAAGTAGCCATAACATCGGCCTTCAGCGGATATAGGCTCAGAACCGCCCCTCCGATGGAGCCAGCCTGCATGGCTGCCACAAGGGAAATGACGATGGTCAGGATCATCATGGCGGGGAGGGCTATAGCGGTTGAGCCTGCGCTCTCCTTTCGAGCACGCTGCAGGGCCAGAAGACCTGGCCCCCCGGCCAACTTCGCCGGGATCAGACCAATGACTGACACAGTCAGGACAACCAGGATCGGAGCCGCCAAATAGACCGTAGTGATGACAAGAATGACCTCGAGCATAATACGCAGGTCCAGGGTCATAGAAGGCAGTGGGGCGAACCCGACCACCAAGGTCAGGATCAGGAAGACCAGGGCTGCCGAAGAACGAATCCATCCGATCCGCTTGGTTTTGTCACTGGTCTCCGTCATGAGCTGGAGCGGAGCTGCCCCACCCACCTTGCCCATAGCCATCCATACTCCCAACAGGCAGGCGACCATCATCATGATGAAGGTGACAACTGCAATGGAAGGTCGAATCCGCGGTGTGAAAACCATGCCACTGTCGCTGAACTCGGCAGTGCGCGCGTAAAACCGTCCAACTGGTATGGTCAGGAGAGATCCGACCAGGCAGCCAATGAGATTCGAGAGGGCCAGGGGGATCGAGAATTCCAAGATACCTATGATCAGGATCCTCCTGCGTGAGGCTCCGCTCAACCGCATCATTGCATACTCGCGTCGGCGTTCATGAATCAGAAAAGTGACCGACGAGAGGACCAAAAAGACCGACACCAGCAGGCAGCAAGCCAGCGCCGGAATAGTGACCATGGAGAGATTTGAATAAGGTACCTTGGCTTGGAGACGCTGGTAGGTGTTCAACCTATTCAGATCGCCGATATTGTCAAAGGACTTTCCCGCTTGGTAGACCTGCATGGTCGAAGAGGTCAGCAGGGATGCCAGGAAGGTGGATAGACCCATGACCGCGTACGATGCTCGATGCTTCCTGATCAGGGACAAGACCAAGGAGAACAGGGTCGGTCGACTGATCGAGGAGAATGCATGCAGGGAATCCCGTCCGGGAACTTCTCCTCTTCCTGCTTGGCCTTTACCCGCATGCATCATCGTCCTACCCCCTGGCCGACCTGAGTCATGCTGGTCAGGTGAGTGGACAGCTGCTCGGCCGTATATCCTTGGCATATCGAATGCACTGTGCCGTCCACCAAGAAGACCGTGCGCTGCGCCCAGGCCGCCACATTGGGGTCATGGGTCACCATGAGCACGGTCCGTCCGCTCTCCACCAAGGTCGAAAGGGCATCCAGAACCATTTCCGAGCTGCGCGTATCCAGTGCCCCGGTGGGCTCGTCCGCGAAAATCATATCTGGCTGGGCGACCAGCGCTCTGGCAATGGCCACGCGTTGCCTTTGACCGCCAGATATGTCAGACGGATATTGCTGCGCATAGCCATCTAGACCCAAAATCTTCAAGGCCTGCAGCGATTGGACGACACCAACTTTGGGACCGCCGAAGAGCTGGGGCAGCATGACGTTCTGCAAGCAGGTGAAGGCCTCGACCAGGTTGTAATCCTGAAAAACGAAACCGATATGGTCGCGGCGCATCCTGGTTAGGGCGGACTCCTTCATCCTGGCTATGTTCTGGCCGGCTATCTCGACCGATCCCTGCTGTACTGGCAAGAGCCCTGAGGCGCAATAAAGCAAGGTGGTTTTCCCCGCTCCGGAAGGACCCATAACTGCGGTCCAAGATCCTGTCGAGCATTCCAGGCCGACTTGGTCTATTCCAACTTCACCAGCCTTGTAATGGAAGGACACCCCCTCCATTTTCAGTGGCAGTTCATTCATTGATCTTCCTTTCATTCAGATCGCCTAGGCAACAAAGCTTTCTGGCCGACCACCAGCAAAGACAAAGGGTCAAAACCAGCAGTCCCAGGATTAGGTAGAGCTCAATGCCGGGCAATGGCACAATCCGAGTCACCACACTGCCAATACAGCATGGATCCACGAGAAGCCAGGCGACAAAGACATGAACGGCCAGCAACACCACCGGAACTGCAAGCAAGACCAAGCGCGTGTAGGTCCTGCAGTGCATGGAAATCCAGAGAACCAAGAGAAAAACAAGAAAGGCGGACCCCAGGCAGAGCAATACGAACACAGCCAGATACTCCCCCAAGGACCAGGTGAACCAAGGCAATGCATGTCCATCAAAAACCGGAAGATCCTGCAAACCCGCGATCTTGGGCACCCACATCAGGAATGATCCCGCTGCCACCATGAGCATCATCAGCAGGCCCGCACAGACCATGGCGAACACCTGCAGCCCAGGCAAGAAGCGTCCGGTCCTTGTCGTCAACTGCGTCTGCCGGACCCCATGGACCTGGTCTTTAACAAGGCGTGGGGCCACGACAACCAAGGCTGCCAGAAGCGGGACCAGATAGACTGAAAGTCTGAAGTTGCTCTGAGTGTAGTCCAGTAATTCAGGAGCGGCCAGGCCCATGCCCGCCCTGCACTGTCCACTTAAGATGTCAAGCCGCTTCGTCACCGATTCAGGCAGTTCGATGCCATTACTACCGCCCTTACGCAACTGTTTCTCGGCTCTTGCGGTCAGGGCTTCCCGGTTGCATCCACGATAGGCATCCATGACATCATGGCAATGAGCAAGCCGACGATAGCTAGGCAAAGCATTGATGCGGCCGGTCAGTTTGCCCCGGTCTGTATTCAGTACTGAAGGATTTGTCCAGCGCGAGCTCTCGACCGAATCGACCAGGTCCCTGGCCGACTGATAATTCTTGACGCCCAGTTGAACAGCCTGAGGACCAAGTGCCATCAGATCTTTGGATACCACCGGTTCAAGTCTGTCAGCCTCACGCTTAAATCCAGCAATGGTGGACTGACTGACATACGGTCCGTAGCTGGCTAGGTCATGATGGGCTTCGTCAGTGGGAATTTGGTCATACATAGCTAGATTCATACAGAAAACGAATCCAAGAGACAGACTGAGCACCACCCAAAAAGAGGTACCCAGAAGGTGCCGCATTTCGTTCCTGACCACCGTCCATCTCATTGAAGACATCCCTAGCAAGAAATAAGATTGCGAGCCCGATTCGGCGGGGTATGCTGCATCGCTACTCCTCGTCCCCGTAGATCACCAGGAAGGCATCCTCCAAGTTGGCAGGAACAGCCTGGACCTGGGACGGCGGCTCAGGTGAGTAAATTCTGAGCCGGGTCGCATCCCCATCCAGCTCGTCCTCAAGGAGCAGCTGCCCCTGTCCTAAGCGATAATCCGCAGGAACCAGGAATATTTTGCCTTCCAGCCAGCGGCTTATCTGCCTTGGGGACTGGTTGCAGCAGATCTGCCCATCCTTGAGCATGATGACCCGGTCGGCGATGGTCTCCAGGTCAGAGACGATATGAGTGGACAGGATAACGATCCGGTCGCGCGAAAGAGCATGGACCAGGTTGCGGAAGCGGACACGTTCCCGTGGATCCAAACCAGCGGTCGGCTCGTCCAAAATCATCAGTTCCGGGTCGTTGATCATGGCCTGTGCCAGCCCCACGCGCTGAATCATGCCCCCAGAGAGCGTCTTCATCTTCTGCTTACCCTGGTCTTTAAGCCCCACGGTCTTCAGGAGATCTTTCGCCAGGGGCTTGGCCCGTTTCCGGCCGATTCCCTGAAGGGCTGCTATGTACATCAAAAAATCTTCAGCGCTGTAGTCTGGGTAATAGCCGAATTTTTGGGGCAGATACCCCAAGAGGCCGCGATAGTCCTCGTCCATAACCATGATGTCCTGCCCGTTCCAAGTGATGTTTCCCGAATCCGGGCGGATCAGGGTGGCGATCATTTGGATCAGCGTGGTCTTGCCTGCTCCGTTGGGTGCCAGGAGCCCATGGACACCGGTTCCAATAGAAAGGCTCAGATCGTTGATAACCCGCTTGTTCCTGAAGCTCTTTGATACATGGTCCAAGTGCAGCACGAAACTCACCGTCCTTTCACGCTAAACATGTAAGATTCCGCCCTCATGCCGTCGCCAGTCTTTTCGTATGCCATACCCACCTTGGCAGAGGTGACCCTACGCAGCGTCCATGCAGAACAAGCAGGAAGATCGCCAGAAGAACAAGGCCCGTCGCCAGGCTCAAGGCCGGCGGAATGGATACAAGGATGGGGGCGGTGGCGAATCGAGTCAGATAAAGCATCATGCCGAGCACAATCCAGAGTCCGAGAACCAGATAGACGGACAGTTCTCCATGCATATGCTCCTCCACCCAGATCTGTGCCAGGGAAAAGAGAAAGAGGGAGGAGAAGCTGATCCCCAGAAGGGTCATGGTGGACAGCCCCGGATTGGTCGTCCGCGCCAGCAAGACCGTAGCCAAGGATGAAATCATCATGCTGACCATGCCGAACAGAAGCATCCTGACTGCGGCTATCTGACGGAATGACCACCTGCAGGTTCTGATCAGATTCAGGGTATTCAGATTCCGTTCCTTGAGCACTACCAAAAGGTGCACCACCAGGAAAAGAGCAGGCGAGCAGACGAATATGGGGACAACCAGACCGAAGATTCTATCGACTCTGCTGGGCCAAGCAGTCTTCACGAAGGAGCCAAAGACGGTCGCCCAAACTGCCACCGTCAGAATCAAGCCGATAAAGACGCAGTCCCAGAGACCAAAGAGCAGATTTCTCAGGCCTAGGGAACGAACCATGGCTACAAGGGTCCAGATCAGCCCAGGACGTCTTCCCATCCCTTTGCGGACAATCGTTTTTATGGTTCGCTCGCGCATCCGGGAACTGCCGATCTGTGATTCAGCAAAATCATCGCGCTCAAGGTCGCTACCCTGAAGAGCCGCCAGAACGGGACGGATATCAGGTTCAGACCGATTCATGATCAAACTCCTTCCTCAAATTGTCCAAAAGTCGGTAATACCGAGCCTTGACCGTGTTTTCAGGCTCTCCGCAGGCCTCGGCAATCTGCGCGAACCCATAGCCGGCATACAGATGGAGACGCAAAACTTCCTGCGCCGGGACCGGGGCTTGTGAGATCTTGTCTTCAACCCGACCAACTAGGTCGTCCTTGAAGGTCTGGTCGGCGGGGTCGTCATGTTGATCGTGGCCGGATGCCACAAATACTTGTGCCTCCTGCCGCTGCCGCCTGCGACGGATCCGCCAGTAGTCAATAACCTTGTAGGTTGCGATGCGGTGGATCCAGGTACGGAAGCTGGACTTGTGCGAATCGTAGCTGTCCAAAGACCGCAGAATGGCAACAAAGGCATCCTGGGCAAGGTTCAGCGACTCCTCCTTATCGCCTACTTGAGCTCGGATGTAGGCCAGGATGTCGTCGTAGTACTTGCGAACTAGGTCATCGGCTGCGCGAAAGGATCTAGTTGACAGTATGTTTCTGATCCATTCCAGGTCCTCTGCCTGGGATTGGCCACCATCAGCGTCTCCGTCACTGGTTTGTCTGACCAAGGCCGGATGTATAGCTTCATCCGCAGGCAGCAGATGGTCACCCATCCTCGCCATGCTCCAGCCTCCTTGCAGCATTGTGAACTTTCGACAACCTCATATTCGTTGTGCAGGCTGCAATAGTTGCATGGAAGGCGGTTTTATTTCCTTCCTGGCGTGTCTTAACAATGCACCAGCAGTGAGAGGGAATTGACCATTCCCGGGACCACAGCTATATTGAAATTGTCAGTTTCAGGGAAGGTGAAAGTCCTTACTGGCGGTATCCGGCTGAATGCCGGGAGCCCGCGACCCGCGCAAGCGGTGGATATCGGTTCAAGTCCGAAGCCAACGGTTACAGTCCGGATGGAAGAAACGAGGCCCTCTATGAGCATGCCCAATTCTCATTCTCACACCACTGCAAACAAGGACACGCGCTTCAACGATGTCCACTCCACAGGTGCAGGCGGTTCAGGACGCTGGTCGACCAAACGGATTGCGGTCTACGCACTCTTCGTAGCCTTGGCCATGGTTCTGAGCTTCTTCTCATTCCCGATCTTTCCTGCCGCTCCCTGGCTCAAATACGACCCCTCTGGCATCGTCGTCCTGGTATGCGGCTTCGCCTTCGGCCCTGCTGCTGCAGCAATCATCTCCATTCTGGGATTCGTCCCGCACCTGTTCACCAACCCCTTCGGCGCTCTGATCTCGATGATCGTGGCTCTGGCGCTCAGCGTGCCGGCAGCCTTGGTCTACCGCAAGATGCACAGCCGTAAGGGAGCGGTCATCGGGATTGTCTCCGGCGCCATTCTGGGTGTGATTGCAGCCATCCTATGCAACGTGGTGATCACCCCCTTCTACGCGCACATGTCCATAGCCAAGGTAGTCGCCATGATCGTACCGATCCTCCTGCCCTTCAACCTGATGAAGTTCGCCATCCACGGCGTGGTCACCTTCCTGATCTACAAGCCCATCTCCACGCTGATCAACAAGTAGGCCACATCCATGACCCAATCCGCAGTCTCGGATTCAGCGGATTCGAAGGCAACGGTCGCCCGCCTCAGCCAGGTCTCTTTCTCCTATGACGGAGGCCAGACCTGGGCCTTGGACCATCTGTCCATGGAAGTGCGTGCAGGCGAGCACCTGTGCATTCTAGGAGCGAATGGCTCCGGCAAATCCACGCTGGGAAGCATCCTCTCGGGCGCGACGGCACCCGACCACGGTCAGGTCGAGCTTATGGGCCGGGCAGTCTGCTCCGATACCCCGGATCAGGGCCGGCAGATCGACGCTGAGGCCTACCGGCAGGCACGGCGGCACATCGGCATGGTCTTTCAGAACCCCGAAGACCAGATCGTGACCACCGTCGTCCAGGACGACGTGGCTTTCGGACCCGAGAATCTGGGCCTGTCCCGCCAAAAGATGCTCTCATGCGTGCCAGCGGCCCTGAAGCAGGTGGATCTGCAGGCGCGGATGAATGATGATCCCACCCGCATGTCTGGCGGACAGCAGCAACGACTGGCACTGGCCGGCAGCCTAGCCATGAATCCAGGCATGATGGTGCTGGACGAACCTGGCGCCATGCTCGATGCAGCCGGCCGGCAGGAGATTCAATCAATCCTCTGCCGACTGACAGCACAGGGCACAGCTGTTGTCCACATCACCCACCTGCTTGAACAGGCCAGACAGGCTGATCGGGTCCTCGTGCTTGACCATGGACGCATCGTGGCCTCAGGAAGCCCCGATCAGATCCTGACCAGGCAGGATCTGCCTGCCATTGTTGGCGAACCTGACCAAAATCCACCGACCCAAGGCGGGGCATCAGATACGGACGCGAAGACCGCAGTCGATGACCATGCCGTTCCCATGATCAAGTTGTCGGATGTCTCCTACAGTTTTCCGGATGCCGACAGCAAAGCCCTCAGCCAGGTGAATCTGGAGCTGGCGGCAGGACAGACCCTGGCCATAATCGGGCGCAACGGATCTGGCAAGTCCACTCTGGCCAGACTCATCTGTGCCCTGGCCGCTCCCGACAGCGGATCCATCCAAGTGGCCGGCCTTCCACTGACCGGGCCCGACAGACCCAAAACCAAGCGTCTGCGACGCCAGAATCTCAAGCTTCTGCGCCAAAGGGTCGGCTATGTCATGCAATACCCCGAACATCAGCTTTTTGCGGATACCGTTGCCCAGGACATCGCCTATGGTCCGCACAACCTGGGCTATGGACCCGAACAGGTGCAGCAGCGGGTGGATGATGCCATGAAGCTTCTGGGCATCAATGATCTGGCCGACCGCTCACCCTTCGAGCTCTCGGGGGGTCAGCGGCGCTTGGTAGCGATTGCCGGAGTCGTGGCCTGCAGCCCTCAACTGCTGGTTTTGGACGAAGCCACCGCCAGTCTGGACCCCCAGGCCTGCGCAGGCATCATGAGGCTACTTCAAGTGCTCCACCAGCGTGGAGTCACTATCGTCATGAGCACACACGCCGATCGGGAGGCCCTGGATCTGGCCGATCAGGCCCTGCTCCTGGAGCGTGGAAAAACGTTAGCCTATGGGCCTACTGCTCAAGTCGTGGAGCGCTACCACCAACTGCTGGCAAAAGACGCAACAGAGCAGGTAGCGGATCACACTCAAACCGACAAGAAACCCGTCTCCTTGCTGGCGAGGTTGGACCCGCGAGCCAAGATGGTCACTTTCCTCCTAGCCATGTTCACCGCTTTCGCCATCTCCACGCCAGCGCAACTTGTTCTGGCGCTGGTGGTCACTGTCGGCCTCTTTGCCGCCGCCCGGGCCCCACTGCGCTCCATTTTAAACTCGGTCAAGGGCTTTCTGGCCCTCATGCTTCTGCTGGCCCTATTCAATCTTTTGGTCACTCAGACCGGCCGCAGATTGGCTGCCTGGGGTCCATTCGTGCTGACCACCGGCGGCATCTGGGTGGCTGTGCTCTACGCCTGCCGCTTCATGCTGATCATCTTTCTGGGAGCGCTGTTGGTTGAGACCACCACCCCAACGCAGATGACCGATGCCTGTGAATCCCTGCTGAGCCCGCTGTCCAAGCTGGGCATCCACACCAATGAGATCGCCCTGGTTCTATCACTGGCTCTGCGTTTCATCCCCACACTGGGACGTGAGGTTCAGGCCATCGTGGAAGCCCAGGCCGCCCGCGGCGGATCCATCGAGTCCGGCTCGCTCTCGCAACGCCTGCATGCGGCCATAGCTATCACGGTTCCCGTCTTCGCCGGAGCCCTGCGCCACGCTGACAATCTGAGCCGTGCCCTGGATGCCCGATGCTATGAGGGTAGTCGCCAAGAGCGCACCCACTACCGCCTGCTGCGACTGGGCAGGATGGACATCCTGTTCATCGCTCTTATGGCTCTCTATCTCTTGGCCCTGCTGCTGCATCCCCTGTTCTGAGCAGCAGGTTGCATCAAGCGCTTAGCACACTGTCCTTTCAGTTAACTAGGCCTTCTCCATGCCTGGCCTAAGTGTTCCATCACGCAACTGCCTGAGTCGTCGGCTACTCGGCTACCCGAGTAAACGAACCGCTGTGAATTGGAGGCTGACTCGGGAACGCTAGCGTCACTTACTATCAATTTCATCGCAGACGTAGGCTTGATATAAGAACATGATTAATCCCCTCGATAGACTCGTGAGGCAAAACGAATCCGGGGCTCACTCTGCCGATAGACGCCATATATCTCAAACATTGCTTTAAGGACCATATTGCAGAGATCAACATAAATTATTCCCGGCAGCACAAAATAAGAGGGGCTGGAGCACATGGACAGTGCTCCAGCCCCTCTTTAGTCAGCCGTGTCAGGCATTAACCCAGTGTCTCAGTCACTAGCAGGCGAACTCTGACCTGTCTGCTCAGAACCTTGGCCATCCTGGCTCTGACTGTCAGTCTCACCTGCTGATGGCAGATCAGCGTCGGAAGCACCTACCGAAGCTCCGACCAGTTCAGACTTCTGATCCTGCCCATCAGCCGAGCTGGCCGCATGCCGGGGTCCCTCAAAGGGCTTGCCGGTGAAGGTGAACTCGCCCAGGATGCCCTCGCCTTCGGCGTCAACCTGAACGGACTCGTTGTCCGTAAGGTCGCCCATAAGGATCTTCTCGGAGACCGCATCCTCGATGTCCCGCTGGATGACGCGGCGCAGAGGCCGGGCACCCAGGAGCGGGTCAAAGCCCTTCTCGGCCAGCAGGTCCTTGGCCTTGTCGGTCAGATCCAAGGACATATGGCGCTCGAAGAGACGATCATTGAGCTGAGCGATATCCAGATCGACAATCTGACGGACCTGGGGCTCGGTCAGCTGCTGGAAGACAATGATGTCATCCAGGCGGTTCAGGAACTCGGGCCTGAACTGCTGCTTGAGCTCGCTGGTCACCTGGTCCTTCATCCTCTGATAGGAGGTCTCAGTGTTGCCGCTCACGTTGAAGCCGGTGTTGGCCGCCTTGGCGATGTCGCGGGTTCCCAGGTTGGTGGTCAGGATGATGATGGTGTTCTTGAAGTCCACCATGCGACCCTGCCCATCAGTCAGATGGCCGTCGTCCAGCACCTGCAGAAGGGTGTTGAAGATGTCCGGATGAGCCTTCTCGATCTCGTCGAAGAGGACCACGGAGAACGGCTTGCGCCTGACCTTCTCAGTCAGCTCGCCGCCCTCTTCATATCCGACGTACCCCGGAGGGGCACCGAAGAGACGGGAGGTGGAGTACTTCTCCGAGAACTCGGACATATCCACCCGGATCAGGGCATCCTCATCGTCAAAGAGGAACTGGGCCAGAGCCTTGGCCAGCTCGGTCTTGCCCACGCCTGTGGGGCCTGCGAAAATGAAGGAACCTGCTGGACGCTTGGGATCCTTGAGGCCTACACGGGTACGTCGGATGGAGCGGGACAGGGCGGAGACGGCCTCATCCTGGCCGATGATCCGCTTGTGCAGCTCCTTCTCCATGCCCAAGAGCTTCTTGGACTCGGCCTGAGTCAGCTTGAAGACCGGGATGCCGGTGGTCGAAGAGACCACCTCGGCGATTACATCCTCGTCGACAACCATCTTGACGTCGGACTCGCCCTCGTGCCAGGCCTGCTCCTTCTCCTTACGCTCGGCCTCCAGCTTCTCCTGGCTGTCGCGCAGCTGAGCGGCCTTCTCGAAGTCCTGGTCCTTGATGGCCTGGTCCTTCTGGGCCGAGATGCGATCCACCTTGGCATCCAGCTCCTTGAGCTCCGGCGGGGCGGTCAGCCGCTTGATGCGCAGGCGTGCGCCGGCCTCATCGATCAGGTCGATAGCCTTGTCAGGCAGGTTTCTGTCCTGGATGTAGCGTGCAGAAAGCTCAGCCGCCGACTGCAGGGCCTTGTCGGTGATAGTGACGTGATGATGATGCTCGTAGCGACCACGCAGACCCTTGAGGATCTCGATGGTCTGGGCGATGGTGGGCTCGGAGACCTGAATGGGCTGGAAACGCCGCTCCAGAGCCGCATCCTTCTCGATGTACTTACGGTACTCGTCGGTAGTGGTCGCTCCGATGGTCTGCAGCTCGCCGCGGGCCAGCAGGGGCTTGAGCATGTCAGAGGCACCCAGAGCACCGTCAGCCGAACCCGCTCCAACGATGGTGTGAATCTCATCGATGAAGAGGATGATATCGCCCCGGGTCTTGATCTCCTTGAGAACCTTCTTCAGGCGCTCCTCGAAGTCGCCCCGGTAGCGTGAACCGGCCACCATGGAGCCCAGATCCAGCGAGTAGACCTGCTTGCCCTTGAGGGTCTCGGGAACATCGCCCTCATGAATCTTCTGCGCCAGGCCCTCGACCACGGCGGTCTTGCCCACGCCAGGTTCGCCGATCAGCACGGGGTTGTTCTTGGTCCTCCTGGACAGGACGACCATGACCCGCTCGATTTCGTTGGCTCGGCCGATGACCGGATCCAGCTTGCCTTCAGCGGCCTCCTGGGTCAGGTTCCTGCCAAACTGGTCCAGGATGGCCGAACCGGTCTGTCCGCCCTTGTTGGAAACGCCGCCGGCATTGGCCAGATCGCCCTTGCCAGCATCGCCGCCCTCGTGATTGCCGCGAATCATGTCAATAGTGGCGGTCCGCAGATCGCCCAGGTCCACACCCATCTTGATCAGCACCTGGGTGCCGACGCCCTCACCCTCGCGGATGAGTCCTAGCAGAATGTGCTCAGTGCCAATGTAAGAGTGGCCCAGCTGAAGCGCCTCGCGCAGCGACAGCTCCAGGACCTGACGGGCGTGCGGCGTGAATGGGATATGCCCATTGGGGACCGCATTGCCCTTACCGATCATCTCCTCAACCTGTTTGCGGGTGGCATCCAGTTCCACGCCCTTGGAGGCCAGGGCCTTGGCGGCAACACCGTCACCTTCCCTGATCAGGCCCAGGAGGAGGTGCTCGGTGCCGATGTAATTGTGCTGCAGGGTGCGGGCCTCTTCCTGCGCCAGCACAATCACCCGCCGCGCACGGTCGGTAAACCGTTCGAACATACTTGTCCTTCCCTTTGATCCGTAATTCACTCTACAGATTTACGGTGACGTTTATTCTCGGCCCGCCGGTGATTGCGCTCTGAACGCAACGAGGCCTTGGAATCAGTCCTCTGAGCCGTCTTCTGACTGCATCTGCTCCATGAGTTCCACCTCAGGGCGCTCCTCGCGGGGCTTCTGCCTGACCACGTCGATATGGAGATCGTCATAGGCCGGCTGGGACTGGACCCAAAGATGGGACTCCTCCTGGGGTTCGATCTCGGAATGCTCGCCGCAGCCATGATCCAAGGAGACCACGCGTCCGTCGTCCGGGCTCCAACGATTGGCGCAGACGCCAAACATGGTCCCCAGATCACCTGCCAGAGGAATCATGAAGCCGCAGGACTCGCAGGCCTTGCCCTTGGCTGTGCGGGTCGACAGGGACTTTGGGCCGTGCTGCCCCTCGTACCAGCGCTTGGCGGTGGCCGTCCTGGCTTCGGCGGTCATCACGTGCCGGCGGCTCAGAGCAAAGCGGTCGACGGCCTCATCCAAATCCGCGGAAGAGGTCTGTGCGCCGAGGGAAGCCTGATCTTTCGGTTCCTGCTCCTGAGCGTCTTTTTCGTCACCAGGGTGGCCTACCAGGCGAAAGACCACGCCATCAGCATCAACCGAAGCTGATGCTGGCTGACCTTCTTTATTGTCCTCTGAGGTCTGCTGTACTTCAGCACTCTGAGCCCTTGCCTGCATGGGCTTGTATCCGGCTGTCAGCCTGGGGTCGTCCGGCTCGGTTCCCATGACATCGGTCACGCTCAGATCCGAGGGCAGCAGGCGATCCTTCCAAGGAACCCAAGCGGGTGGCTGCAGGGCCGCATCAGTAGGCACCAAAGACGATTCATCCACAGTCCAGGTATCGGCATCCTCATCGCGGTAGAGGGTGACTGACCACTGCCAGCCCTCATAGCCCTTGATGGCCGAGGCGAACCGGTAGTCCCAGACTCCGTCCCCAACCAGGGTGCGGCCGACCAGCCCACCAACCTCATCGCTGTCGGCGGCCACGCTCAGAGCCACTCGCCTAGCCAGTTCCTCAGGATCCAGGTCCTCTTGAACCATCTATCACACCTTCATCATCAGTGGGACCGGATCAGACCGATCCACGTCGGATTTTTCTCGCCGTCTGCTCAGTCCGGCACGTCAAAGTCATCGGCCACAGCCCTCAAGAGGGTGGCCAGCTTGGCGGATTCAGCCCGACCTGGATAGTGGTGTCGACGCAGGCCATTGCCCGCGAAGTCCAACAGCTTGATCAAGTCCTCCACGATGGCGGCCATGTCGTCCGGATCAGGTCGCTTGGCACGCAAAATGGAGGGGGTCGGCCCCACCAGCTTCAGATCCAGGGCCTGGGGGCCCTTGCGGCCCTCAGCCACTGAGAACTCCACCCGGGATCCCTTGCGTATGGTAGACACCCCGGCGGGCAGGGCCGATGAGGGCAGGAAGACATCCTCACCTTGTTCATCCGTGATGAACCCGAACCCCCGCTTGGCGTCGTACCACCGTACTCTCCCGCTGGGCATGCTCTGCCACTTCCTTACGTTGCTTCTTGAACTGATATATCCGAGTTCAGTCTACCTGAACGGAAGGGGCAGGACGACCCATCTTGTCATAGGCGTACGGGACGATTGGCGGCAGAATTGGCCTGGTCCTCAGCGTGCCCCTGATCCCGGCTGCCGCCCTGGGGTATGACGATGGTGAAAGTCAAACCGCCCCCCGGGGTCTGCGAGGCGCAGATGAACCCCTGATGAGCCTTGACAATGGACTGGACAATGGCCAGTCCAAGCCCCGTGCCACCTTTCTCCCGAGCCCTGGACGGGTCGGCCGTGTAGAAGCGCTCAAAGAGCCTGGACCTGGATTCCTCCGGGACGCCTGGCCCGTGGTCAACCACCCGGATGATGGCATAGTCGGTGCCCACATGGCTGTTCTCTGCCACCTGGATCGCCTCAGTCAGGTGTCCCAGCGAGGACTCAGTGGCCTCCAACCTGGTCAGATCCGCCGGTGCGATAGTCGCCTTGACCAGGCCCACTCCCACCTGGACCGGCGAATCAGATGGGGTGTAGCGGTGGATATTGCCCACGATATTGGTAATCACCTGACGCAGGCGGCTGGGGTCGCCAGTCACCGGTACCGAGGGCAGGGGACCCTCCTGGATGTCCAGGCTGACGGCCGGGCCAAGGTGCCCGCCCACGGTGATCTTTTCCTTGTTGCGTCCCTTGAGGCCCGGCAGACCCTTGTTGGGCGTGACCGGCTTCTCCTGGGGGGCGGGCTGGTCTTCGGTATGCAGGCAAACCCTTCCTGTAGCCACTTTTCTGCCCGGGTCCAAGGCATGCAGGTCGTCCACCCCGTCTCGCACCAGTCCAGTCAGATCGACCGGCAGGGTCGGGTCGATCCCCCTGCCCTCATCCAGACGTGCAAGCGAGAGCAGATCCGTGACCAGGACCGTCATCCTTGTCGAGGAGTCTTCGATGTGCTGGATGGACTTGTCGGCACGCTCCAGAGCCCCTGGATAGTCGCGCTGCATCCTGTAGAGCTCTGCATAGCCGTGGATGGCGGCCAGAGGGGTACGAAGCTCATGGCTGGCGTCCGAAACAAACTGTTTCATCTTATCGGTGGTCTGGCGCTGCTCGTCGAAGGAACGCTCGATTCGCGCCAGCATGGCGTTCAGGGATGCTGCCAGGGAACCCACCTCGGTATTCTCGGGGAAGCTGGGAATGCGTTGGGATAGGTCACCGGCCGCTATCTTGGCAGCGGTCTTTTCAATGCGTTTGAGGGGAACCAGGGTGGACTGGATCAGCAGGACCGATATGACTCCGCCCAGAAGGACCACAACAACAGAAATGATCATGCAGAAAGCCGTCAGGTCGTGCACGGCCTCGTCCTGGTCGCTCATGGACAGACCGATGAAGAGGATGCCGCTGATTTCGGAGCCGTCCAGTTCGTTGCGCAGCTTCCACTGCATGGCCACCACTCGCCAGGAGGCCCGGGCTCGCTTCATGGTGTCCCGGTCTGGCGAGTCCTGTCGCGAGACGCGCACATAGGCCGGTACCGTGGTCGGCTTGCCCAGGGGTATCGAGTCCAGGCTGCCGTCGGCGGGCAGACGAGGGCGGGAAATGACCCCGTTGACCTGCATAGGATTCAGATCGTCCGAAATAATGTGCAGCTTGTCGTCGCGGATCTGCAGGAAATAGTCAGTGGGGCCAAGGCCATTCTTGCTCAGATCCTCCTGGCGCAGAAGGGTGGCGTTGCGGATGCCCAGGTTTGCCTGGCGGATCAGCTGGGAGTCCGTGCGCTTCATCAGATAGTCGTCGGCCATCTGGCAGATGGCCACAGAGACACCCACCGTGCCCACGATGAGCAGGATGAGCATGCTGGCCACAAGTTTGGTGCTTAGGGGAATGGCAGCCAGCGGCGACCTGTGCATGAACCGACCCCTCGGCTTGCCGGAGCCCTTTCCCTTGCCGGAATCCGAACCCATGACGGAGTTGGCCCCGTCAGCCGACGGTTCTGCCATGGGAGTCGAGCCCGAGGGACTAGTCGCCATCGCCGCCATCCGATGCGTTCTGCCTAGGGGCCCGAATCATGTAGCCGATGCCCCGCTTGGTCTCGATCAGCGGGGTGACCTTGCGCTCCCCGCCGTGTCCGTCACTGATGGTGATGCCATCCACCTTCTTGCGCAGGTAGGAGATGTAGGACTCCACAATGGCCGCATCCCCGCCCCAGTCGTACTGCCAGACATGATCCAGAATCTGCGCCTTGCTGAGCACGCGGCCCTCATTGTCCATCAGGTAGCGCAGCAGCTTGTATTCGGTCGGACTCAGGTCGATGGGTCGCCCGGCCCTGGTGACGTCGTGCGAATCCTCGTTGATCTCCAGATCCCCTACGCGGATGATCGGATCGTCCTCCTGATGCTCGCGCGTCCTGCGCAATATGGCCTTGATCCTGGCCACAACCTCCTCCAGGCTGAAGGGTTTGGTCACGTAGTCGTCGCCGCCCACAGTCAGCCCCATGACCTTGTCCTGGGTATCATCTCTGGCCGTCAGGAAGAGCACCGGCGCCTCGATTCCCTCCTGACGGATACGGGAGGTGACCGTGAATCCATCGATATCAGGCAGCATGACATCCAGGACGATCAGATCGGGCTGGATGCGCTCAATGACCTGAATGGCCTCGGAGCCGGACGCCGCGGTCTCGACCGCAAAGCCTGCGAAGTGCAGGGAGGCCACCAGCAGATCCCTGATGGACGGTTCGTCGTCGACCACGACCAGTTGTGCTTGCGTCGGTTTGCTCATGGTCTCAGCTTGCCGCGTCTTTCTGGGTATTATCTGAGAGTTCGCTGACCGTCTCTGTCGGGCGTAATTGCTTCTTTGGAGCACCGGACTTGCGATGATGAGCCCCGGTTCGGCTACTGCGACGCCACCAAATCGCAACGGCTACGCCCAGCATGACCAGGACGACAACCGTCACCGAAAGGGCAATGATCATCACCCGGCGATGCCGATGGTTTTGGTCAAGAGTCTCAACCTGGTCCATCATGGCCTTGGCCGACCCCCCCCAGTCGGGATTGCGGCCCTTGGTGACCGGCTCCAAAGCAGCCTGCGAGAGCTGATCTACGCTGGATTGGTCCTTGAGCCAAGCCTGCGAGTTGCTGGAGACCGCCACGACCAATTTGCCGTCCTGAGAGGCCACAGCCAGTAGAACCGTGTCGTGGGTGGGCTTCATTGATTCGAGCACCCTGGATGCCCAGGTCTCAGGCTTAACGCCCTGATAGAAATGCGGAAGGTAGAGCAGCCGGACCGATACTCCTGTTTGCTCTGCGGTTTCCTGGATAGCATCCTTGACGGATCCTACGTCCGAACCCAGCAAATTCTGCGGATCGGTGATCGCGTCGGTCATGGTTCCGGCCCCAGCCTGAGGCTCATCGGCACAAGCCTTGGTCGGCCCCATAACCCCGACCGCCAAAATCATCAAGAGCAGAAAAGCCAGCACCCGCTTTATGGGTGAAACGCCGACCGGATTCGTCTTGTGGAAGGGGACTCGTTCGACCACATGGGTCCGCGGACGGGGCAACTGCGTGAACACTGTCATAGTGTCCACAGTAGCGGTTGACGGCATTGGACTCCCCCACCATCACCGCCATTCACGGAAAGGACAATCATGACACGGTACCAAGTTGATTCGGATCAGATACAGACGGCCTCCGGCGCGGTTAGCGGCTCGATAGGGGCCATCAGAGATGCCGTGGCGGGAATGTACACCAATCTGGACAATCTGCAAAGCGTCTGGCAGGGCTCGGCGGCCAGCCAATTCGCCACAGTGGCCCAGCAGTGGCGCGCCTCGCAGGCTCAGATGGAACAGGCGCTTGAAGGTATCCAGGCAGCTCTGACACAGGCATCCTCACTCTATGCGGACACCGAGGCCCAGGCCACCCGTCTCTTCGCCGGAGCCTGACGCTTGGTTGATGCATGCAGGCAACCCGGAGCCATTCGATCATGGCGGATCGGCCCCAGACCCGGCAAGCATATGCGGAAAACGGAACCGGCGGTGAACGAGTGCAAGAAAAGAGACAGGGGCCTGCGCACCATTATCCGGTGCGCAGGCCCCTGTCCTTGGCGATCAATCAGTCCAGCCGAAAAGCCCGGCCGAACCTCGAGGGATCAGTAGCCCATGTCGCCCTGAGGCTGAGCGGCAGCAGGTGCCGGAGGCTCAGGCTTGTTGGCCACGACGGCCTCGGTGGTCAGGAAGAGCCCGGCGATGGAGGCTGCGTTCTGCAGGGCAGAGCGGGTCACCTTGACGGGGTCGGCCACACCGGCCTCCAGCAGGTCCTGGTACTCGTTGTTGGCGGCGTTGAAGCCCTGGCCGGCAGGCAGCGAACGGACCTTGTTGATGACCACGTCACCGGAGATGCCGCTGTTCTCGGCGATCTGCTTGATGGGGGCCTCAATGGCGCGGAAGACGATGGAGGCACCGGTGGACTCGTCGCCATCCAGCTTGACATCCTTCTCGGCCTTGGCAGCGGCCTGAACCAGAGCCACGCCGCCTCCGGGCAGCAGACCCTCTTCAATGGCGGCCTTGGCGTTGCGGACAGCATCCTCAATGCGGTGCTTGCGCTCCTTGGCTTCGACCTCGGTGGCTGCGCCGACCTTGATGACGGCCACGCCGCCGGCCAGCTTGGCCAGCCGCTCCTGCAGCTTCTCGCGGTCGTAGTCGGAGTCAGTGTTCTCAATCTCGGTGCGGATCTGGCCCACGCGTGCGGAAACCTCATCCTTGGAGCCGCCGCCGGAGACGATAGTGGTCTCGTCCTTGGAGACGATGACCTTCTTGGCGGTGCCCAGCACGCTCATGTCGATGGAGTCCAGCTTGAGGCCGAGCTCGTCGGAGACCACCTGTGCGCCGGTCAGAATGGCCATATCCTGCAGCATGGCCTTGCGGCGGTCGCCAAAGCCAGGAGCCTTGACGGCGCAGGAGTTGAAGGTGCCGCGGATCTTGTTGAGGAGCAGAGTGGGCAGCGCCTCGCCATCCACATCCTCAGCGACGATCAGCAGCGGCTTGCCGGTCTTCATGACCAGCTCGGCGATGTGGACCACGTCCTGCTGGCTGGAGACCTTGCCCGAGGTCAGCAGAATGTAAGGATCATCCAGAACGGCGGTCTGGTCGTCGTTGTTGGTGACGAAGTAGGGGGCGATGTAGCCCTTGTCGAAGCGCATGCCCTCGGTGAACTCCAGGTCCAGGCCGAAGCGGTTGTTGTCCTCGACGGTGACCACGCCGTCCTGGCCGACCTTGTCCAGGGCCTCGGCGATCTCATTGCCGATCTCGGGGTCGCCCGCAGAAATGGTGGCGGTGGCAGCGATCTGGTCCTTGGTCTCGACTTCCTTGGACTGAGCCACGAGCTCCTTGACGATGGCGTCGGCGGCCTTCTCGATGCCGCGACGCAGGGCGATGGGGTTGGACCCGGCAGCCACGTTCTTCAGGCCCTCATGCACCAGGGACTGGGCCAGTACGGTGGCGGTGGTGGTGCCGTCTCCGGCTACGTCGTCAGTCTTCTTGGCGACTTCCTTGACCAGCTCGGCGCCGATGCGCTCGTAAGGATCCTCCAGGTCGATCTCCTTGGCGATGGAGACGCCGTCGTTGGTGATGGTCGGGGCCCCGTAGGACTTGTCCAGCACCACATTGCGACCCTTGGGGCCCAAGGTGACCTTGACTGTGTCGGCCAGCTTGTCCAGGCCGGCAAGCATGCCCTGACGAGCTTCCTCGTCATACTCGATGATTTTTGCCATTGTTGCTTCCTCCGTCATGGCTTGAGGTTTCATGACCCACCGTCGGTGTGGAACGGAACCCGACCGTCAGCTGTCGTGTTATCACTCCCGCACCTCGAGTGCTAATTCAGCAGATTAGCACTCGATGGAGCCGAGTGCCAACCCCAGGGGAAAATACGCTGCAGGCTGTATGCCATATCGGCCCTGACCCATCGGCCGCGCCCACAGGCAATCCGCACCCCGCATAATCCCGGCTCAGCACTGTAATTCGAAACACATGCTACAAAAAAATGGACCCCGGAATAACCGGGATCCACCATGACGAATACAGAAGATGACAATCAGAGCTTGGTGACCTTGGTTGCCTGCAGACCCTTGGGGCCCTCTTCCACCTGATATTCGACCTTATCTCCCTCATCAAGGGTCTTGAACCCGTCGGACTGAATGGCTGAGTAGTGCACGAACACGTCCTCGCCGCCATCGTCGGGATTGATGAATCCGTAACCCTTGCCAGCGCTGAAGAATTTCACAGTGCCTTGTGCCATAACTAACTTCCTTAACATAGGTGCCGCGTCACAACAGATACGAGACTGACCGCATCTGCCTGGTCGGCAAGGTCAGTTTAGGCCTATTGATAGGGCAATTGCAAAACGCCGAGCCGAAATTCGGGAACTTTTGCCCTCAAATTTCCTTGGTCGTACGGTTGGCTGAACCTCATTGCATGAGGATGGCTTCCACCGGAGTGGAGGCCACGGAGGACTGCTCCACCTGGGTGATGCCCAACAGGCTGGCCACCTCCTGAGCAGTAGCCTTGTCGGCCTCGTCACGGTAACGGACCGTACTTACGCCAGGCAGCGCCCCCTGCGGGTTGGTTGCCGTGACCGCAGTGTAACCGGCGTTGACCAGGACCTGGCGCTTGCTGCCCGCATGCCCGGTGATCCTGGTTCCATTGATGACGGCCACCTGTGTGCCCCTGTTGACCACGGGTGCCGGGCTGCTGCTGGATGCACTCGCCGAAGGCGATTGCGAGGACGGTTGTGAAGCCTGGCCCTGGGAGGATTCTTCAGCAGAGGTCTTGTTCTCTGAGGAAGAGGAGGATGCAGACCGCTTGGGCATATGGCTGCTGATGACCCGGGAGGCATCAGTATGCGTCTGCTGCCAGGGCAGGGAGCCACTGACTGCAGCCCATAGGCCCAGTCCGCACAGCACGGCCAAGACCACCACCAGCAGGTAGGGCAGAACCCTGACCGACAGGGAACGAGGCCCCCGATGCACACCGACCGGCCCCTTGGGAGGGTTGTCGAACGCATCATGAACCTGGGGGCGCGCCTGCGTCCCATTGTCGCGCGTGCTAGCCATGAACTCTCCTCTACTCCACCGGATCCTGAACCATTATATGTAATGGGACGCCGGAGCAGCATCCCACTGACCATCCGACGTTCCCGCAAGCCTGGGAGAGCCATGACAACCCTGACCGGCTCATAGCACCAAGCGATATAGTGACCTTATGAACAGCAGCCAGCCTATTGCCGCGACCTCCCCCGCGCCGACGAACGGAACCGGTACCAACCCTCCGACCATAGCAGGAGGCCAGGGCCGACCCCATCGCAAACCTCTGAGCGCTCTGGTGGACCCCGGTTGGGCCAAGGCTCTCGCTCCTGTTGAACCCAACATTCACCGGATGGGCGACTTCCTCAGATCCGAACTGGCCCAGGGCCACCGCTATCTGCCTGCCAGCAAGAACATCCTGCGCGCCTTTACCATCCCCTTCGACTCCATCAAGGTCCTGATCGTGGGCCAGGATCCCTACCCGACGCCCGGCCATCCGGTGGGCCTGAGCTTCTGCGTGGATCCTGCAGTCAGCCCCATCCCCGGCTCCCTGCGCAATATCTACGCCGAGCTGAACTCCGACCTGGGCCTGCCCACACCTTCCAACGGCGATCTGACACCTTGGACCCGGCGAGGGGTCATGCTGCTCAACCGCTGCCTGACTGTTCGGGTGGGCAAGCCGGCCAGCCACAGGAACAAGGGCTGGGAGGAGATCACCGACGCCGCCATCCGAGCTCTGAACGACAGGCGCGACCAGGAGGGCAAGATCCGGCCCCTGGTAGCCATTCTTTGGGGAAGGCAGGCCCAGAGCCTGGAGCCCCTGCTGACCAACGCGGCCATCATCAAATCCCCGCACCCCAGCCCCATGTCGGCCCGATACGGCTTCTTCGGGTCCCGTCCGTTCTCCAAGGCCAACCAAGCGCTGGAGGCCATGGGCGCCGAGCCGGTGGACTGGTCCCTGACCTGAGTCCTGCTGGCTGAGTCGTCAGGAAATGCCGTTACCATATCTGCTATGGCATTATTCCCACCTCGACCCAGTCAGTCCCCATCTGTTCAGCCCGGTCAGGACCGGCAGGTTCCGCCAATCAGCCAGGACGACCTGCAACGTTGCCGTCAGTTGGCCGACCGGATTCGAACCCGCTTTTCAAGGACTCTGGTAGGCCAGGAGAACCTGCGCGAGGCCCTGATCCTGACGCTGGTGGCCTCGGGACACATCCTGATCGAATCCGTGCCCGGCCTGGCCAAGACCACCGCCGCCCAGACTCTGGCCACCTCGGTCTCCGGCAGCTTCAAGCGGATCCAGTGCACGCCCGACCTGATGCCCTCGGATCTGGTAGGCACCCAGGTCTACGACTTCTCCACACAGCGCTTCTCGACACAGCTGGGTCCCATTCACGCCAACTTCGTCCTCATGGACGAGATCAACCGCTCCAACGCCAAGACCCAGTCAGCCATGCTGGAGGCCATGGCCGAGGGCGCCACCACCATCGGCGGCGAACGCATAGCCCTGCCCCGGCCCTTCATGGTGATAGCCACCCAGAACCCCATCGAAGAGGAGGGCACCTACAACCTGCCCGAGGCCCAAATGGACCGGTTCATGCTCAAGGCCGTCATGACCTATCCTGATGCCGACCAGGAGACCCGAATGCTGCAGATGCTGACCAGCCGAGGCACCGATATGCCCGGCAAGGACGATCGGGACGCACTGACCATCGCCGATGTGGACTTCCTGAGGCAGAAGGCCCGGCAGGTCCACGTGGCACAGCCCATCATGCGATATGCAGTCGATCTGGCAGCAACCAGCAGGGGGGCTGGATCGCGTCCCATCCAAGGACTGGCCGAGCAGGTGAGACTGGGAGCCAGCCCGCGTGCCTCCATCGCTCTGGTGCGCATCGGCCAGGCCAGAGCCCTGCTGACTGGCAGGGATTACGTCATTCCCGAGGACCTGAAGGACTGGGCCTATTCAGTACTCCGCCACCGGATCCTGCTGACCTTCGAAGCCCAGGCCGACGGCATCAGCAGCGACGACATCATCGACCAGATCGTCGACACGGTGCCGGTGCCATGAGCCGCCGACGCTCGAATCACGACCCGGTCCGCAGACGGATCGAGTCCTTGGACACCAGCCTCCGGCTTCCCACGGTGCGCAGGGCCCTTGGACTGCTGGAGGGCGAACACTCCTCTGGCCGACGCGGCGGTGGAGACGAACGTGCCGACCTGCGCGCCTATGAGTTCGGAGACGAAACCCGCATGATCGACTGGCACGCCAGTGCACGGATGGGTCGACCCATGGTGGTTGATCGCGAGCGCCTGGTTACCAGCAAGGTCTGGCTGCTGCTGGATGTCGGCCGCGAGATGTCCGGAACATGCCCTGACGGGGAGCAGGCCATCCAGGTGGCTGCCAACGCCCTATGCATGTTCGCCTCCCTCTGCCTGCGCCGCAGCGATGAGGTGGACCTGGTCCTGGTCGATTCATCCGCCATCCGCCGCATACCCTGCCAGGGGGGCTTCGCCCGATTCGAACAGACCCTGGACCGGGCTCTGGAGTCACCGCTGGATCAGCCGCGCAACCTCGAGGCCCTGCTGGGCTACGCCGCCGGCATCCAGGACCGGCAGGCCATGCTGGTCATTGCCACCGACCAGTCGGCCATGCATGTTGACCTGATGCCGACCATCCGACAGTTGGCAACCACCCACCCCCTGAATTTCATCGGAGTGGAGACCATGAATCCCCTGCGGCAACAGCCCGCCATGGGCTCGGTAACGGATGCGCCCAGCGGACGCAAGATCCCGGCCTTCCTGCGTACCGCGAACGGGACGCAAGCCGTGGACCTGCACAGGCGCTATCAGATCGAGGCCTTTAGCCGGGAATTGACCAGAATCGGAGCCTCGCTGATCAGGGCCGACTCCAGCACAGCCATGTTCAACAGGTTCATCCACCTGCTTTCAGCCGGCAGACCGGGCATCCCCATGCGACGGACGGTGATGGCGGCATGAGTGATGTCGTCCTGATTCATCTTGCGTCCGGTCATGGCCGAATCAAGGTCATGCCCACCATGACCCAGCCCACCTGGCTGTTGGCTCTGACAACGACCGCCATCATACTGGCCCTGGCCCTGGCCGGTGCGGCCATTCTTTTGCCTAGGTTCCGCCGTCAGCAGGAAGAGCATCCGATCCAAGCGAGCTCTGACTCCCTCGATGCATGGCGTCGGCGGATTGATCAGGTGGTGGCCCAGTACGACAAGGGCCATCTGGACCGCGACCAGGCCATGACGGCACTGGCCACCATCGCTCGCGGATTTGCCTCCCACTCCTGGAACAGCGACATGAAATCCAAGACTTTGGCCGAAATCCAGGCTCAGCCCCGCACGCCGAGTACGCGACAGGGTTTGGACCTGCTTCGACAGACCATAGATGCCCTCTACCCGCCCGAATTCGCCCTTCCACGGGACAGCGAGGGAACTGACGCCACGGTGAATCAGGCAGCCGACTGGGTACGGGATTTGATTGAACGGTGGCCGCGATGAGCATAGGCAATCTGTCCTGGAGGTGGCCCTGGCTGCCGGTTCTGGCCCTGGCCCTGGCCTTGGCATTCGGCCTGCTGGCTCACCGTATGGCACGTCGTGGCAAGCCGGATCAGGAACCGGGAGCCCGGATCTGGACCTTGGACAGCGACCTGGACACCGAGGAGGGCCACGAGTCCCTGCGGCGCTGGCGGCGATTGAACCGCTGCGCTGCAATCCTGCTCGCTCTGGCCCTGCTGATGGTTTTGAGCCTGGCTGCAAGGCCCGCCCGGGTCGATCGGACATTGGAGCAGGGTCATAACCGCGATATTGTCCTATGTCTGGATGTATCTGGGTCCACCCTGCCCTATGACCGGCAGGTGATCGCCTCCTACCTCGATCTGGTCCGCAACTTCCGGGGCGAACGCATGGCTCTGAGCATCTTCAACTCCACATCGCGCACCGTCTTCCCCCTGACCGACGACTATGGCATGATCACCGCCGAATTGAGCAAGGCACGACGGATCCTGGACGGGGTGCAATCCCAGGACCGCATCGATGCCATGAGCGGACGACAGTACCAGGACATCAGCGACTGGCTGGAGGGCACGCAGAACCGCCGGGACACCACCTCACTGATCGGCGACGGGCTGGTGGGTTGCGCTGCGCTCCTGCCGCAATTCGCTCCCAAGGGCCAACCCGGACCGGCAAAGGCCGACCAACGTTCGAGCTCCCTGGTCCTGGCCACCGATAACGTGGTCTCCGGCAAACCCACATACACCCTGGAGGAGGCGCTCAAGCTGACCTCGGCCGCGGGAATCGCGGTGGACGGGCTCTATTCGGGACCGGACCAGGGCACCGAGGATGAGACCACCAAGCAGATGCAGCGGCTGATCGAGGCCCGTGGCGGTATCTTCCTGCGACGGCAGGATGGGAACTCCATCAACGCGCTGGTCCGCCGGATCGAACGTCGCCATGGAGCCGACCCCCGCCAACAGGAGCAGTCCAGCCTGGTGGATGCACCCGGCTGGTGGACCCTGGCCTTGGCCCTGGCCCTGTCCGCATATCTGCTCCTGGCCTGGAGGCTGAAGCGATGAACATACTCAAGTCCCTGACCTTTGAGCCTGCCCTGGGCTGGGTGGCCGGCTGCCTTCTGGCAGGCCTGCTCTTGCTCCTGGCCATTGCGCTGGTCATCCATGGACTACGTAAGGGGCAGGATACGGATGCCGATCGCTGGGCCCTGACCCGACGCACCGCCATGGTCCTGATCCTGGCCCTCATGGTCCTGACTCCCAGCACCGTCAGCAAAACGACCAACAAGGCCGTCAACGCCACTGATGTCTTCATTGCGGTTGACGTGACCGGATCCATGGCAGTCAAGGATGCCGGATATGGGGCCCAGGACGGCATGAGCCGGTTGGGGGCGGCCAAGGCGGCCGTTCGAGACCTGGTCGACATCTATCCGGATGCATCCTTCTCGGCTCTGAGTTTCGGTGCCTCGGCCAGCGTCGATCTGCCCCTGACCCCCGACGTACGAGCTGTGGACAACTGGGCCCGTGGGCTGACCACAGAGCCCACCTCCCGTTCCTCAGGTTCCAGTCTGGACGCTCCTCTGGATCGGCTGACTCTGGCATTGAAGCAGACCAGGGACCGACATCCCAACGACCGGATCCTGCTCTATCTGATCAGCGATGGGGAGCAGACCGGCAGGGACGAACGGCGATCCTTCAGCGTTCTTAGAGAAGGGTTGAACGAGGCCTTTGTCCTGGGAACCGGCTCAACCAAGGGAGGCACGGTGCCGTTGACCTCCGATGTGGGCGGCAGCGATGCCGGAGGCTGGGTGAAGGATCCGCAGACCGGCCAGCCGGGCATCTCGGCCATGGACCCGAACACCCTGAAGGCCATGGCCGACGAGATGAGCGGCCACTATCAAGCCCTGGCCAAGGGGGTCACTATCCGCGAGGGTGCTACGGCTTCGGTCTCCAAGCGCTACCGGGTGACCACGGTTGACCAGGTGCGCCGACATGTCACCCCGTTGGTTTGGCCCTTGGCACTGGTGGAACTGGTCCTGGTCCTGGTTGAGGCAGGGCTATGGATCCGTACTTCGAGGAGATTGCTATGAGCAGGAATATCCTTCGAGCGCGTCTGGTTCTTATTGTTGTAGCCCTGATAACAGCGCTGGCCGGGGCATGGGGACTGATCAACGTCAGAGCCATCGCCACTTACAACGAGGCCACGCGCACACTGAACACCAGCATCCGGCAGGCCCGAAACCCACAGGCAGACCCGGCAGCAATCAAGGCGCTGCAAGATCAGGCAGACCGCCTTTTCGCCCAAGCGGCGCGGCCGGGCCCTTTGCTTCTGCCGAAGACCAGGCAGGCCGCGCAGGCCAACCAAGCGACCAGCACTGCGCTGACCCAACGGACGGAACGGGTACTCAAAAAGCAACAAGCAGCCAAAACCAAGAATGGGCAGGATGGAAAGGGCGGATCAGACAAGGGCTCATCCTCTGGGCTGACCAAGCAGCAGGAGGCTGAGGTGGAGGACCTGCTCAGGCGCAACCAACAACAGAGCGATCCCTCCTCCTCCCCCAACCCAACAGGCAATACGGGCGGCCACCAGGACCAGGAAAAGGGCGTCAAACCCTGGTGACCGGCCTTACCAGGCATTGCTCGATCATTTGCAAAGACCTGTCCCCATCAAAACGGGTCAGGCAACATTCGACCACATAGCCCAATCGCCGCCATGCAAGCGTGACCGCGGTGATGAAGTAGACGCATGGACAAGTCATCACCATCGTCACTACCCACCTGGGGCTCCTTCCTCGAGCAGTCCTCCTACCTGTCCGATCCTGAGGCGGCCGGAGCCTGCCCCTGCCACGCACGGGCAGCCCGCTGCCGGATCATGCTGACCGATATGGCTCGGCAGTCGAGAACAACCCTGGTCCACCTGAGCGAGTTAGCCGGCCAAGCTCTTAGGGTCGACTGGCAGGGAAAGGCCGCTCAGGCCTACCGGGCCCAGGTACGGGCCATGGATGCCCTCTGCCAGGATCAGCGTGTCCAGGCAGGACGCACCCTGAACCTGATCGATCAAGAGAGCCGACCATGAAGCGGACGATCACTGCCGCACCAGACGCCAACGGTTACACCAGCACCGAATTGGATCATCTGACCGGCATGGCGGACCGGCTCAACCAGGCAGGCGGTGCCTTGGCCACCCTGCAGACACAATGGATTCTTACCGATCAGGCCATCCGCAGAACCATGCCAGGACTGCCGGCACTCCCCTGCGCCCAGGCTGCCGTGCCGCCACCAGGTCACGCCCGTCTGCCCATGGACCTGATGGTGACCTTCTGCAGTGACCAAGCTCAGTCCTGCGAAAACCTACGCACCAAACTCCAGTCTGTGGCCGATCGTCTGACCAAGGCCTATGGGTTGTACTCGCAGGCGGAATCATTCATGGAAAAGCTGATGAACTCCCTGATATCCAAGGCCGTGACCCTCTTTCAGCCCATCGCCCCGTACATGTTGGGAACCATCGGTCTGAGCCTGGGAGCAGCTAAACTGACCGGCAACCTGGATGCCTCGCAATTCCAGGAATTTCTGGAAACTACAGCCGGCATCCATCAGCCTCTGCTGGCCGCCGCCGCGTCCGACCTGACTTCAGACCACCATGATCCTATTGGCAGATTGGTCACCGATCCAGGTCTGCTGGTGCCCTTCATCCTCGCTCATCTTCAGGGTGACCGGCTCACGATGGATCCTGTCCAGCCACAGGGCAAGGGGTTGGGCGAGGCTCATGACATCGCCACCGCTCTGCGGAATCTGGAGGCCTTGGGATCCTGCCGGGACGGCATTCCTTACGCAACCATCGCTGTACAACGATATCGGGAGGCGGACGGCAAGGACCGTTGGCTGGTCTACATACCCGGCACCAGCTCCCATCTCGATTCCCCCATCGGATGGGGCCAAAACATCCAGCTCATGAGCGACAAGGCTTCAGTACGCGAAAGTGCGGCCTCCCTGCGTCTAGTGGACCAGGCCATGCGGGAGGCCGGGGTGCGTCCGGACGATCCGGTCAGCCTGGTGGGTCATTCCCAGGGCGGCATCGTGGCCGCCACCATGGCCTCGGATCTTTCCAACCGTTACCACTTCGATCACGTCGTGACCGTCGGATCCCCCATCGCTCACCGCCAGATAGGGTCAGACACCTGGGTTACCAGCGTGGAGATGCGCGAGGAGCTGGTCTCCAGTCTTGATGGAGCCGACAACCCCTCGCGGCCCAATCAGCTGACCGTCAGGGGAAGGGCGGGCGGGCCTCCCCCTCCAGG
>SKEB01000053.1_pt1 | contig 122869 bp, 96 predicted proteins | sample 4826561 | NCBI WGS metagenome assembly SKEB01 (sample SAMN11008820, study PRJNA524170) | human gut metagenome | biome: Human fecal sample; material: Feces; isolation source: fecal sample from pouch patient p17 | host: Homo sapiens | place: Israel: Tel-Aviv | collected 2016-03-29 | reverse complement strand
CGCCGCCGCTAAATCGGCGGCGCGGACCCTTTTGTCATCCTGTCAGCGAATCTTGGCTGTGGATTCCCGGACCACCAGCCGGCAGGCGGCAGTCGTCCGGGTGGGAGGACGGTTATCGTCGTCGCCTTGCAGACGGGCCAGGAGGGCGTCCACCGCCTTGCGGGCCAGGTCGTCCTTGTCGGTGCTGATGGTGGTCAGCGAGGGTATGTAGAGCGCTCCTTCCTGAATCCCGTCGAATCCTACGACGGCCAGGTCCCGGGGGACCTCCACGCCGCATTCGTGCAGTCCTCGAATCAGGCTCAGGGCCAGGGAGTCGGTCATGCAGAAGATGCCGTCAAAGGGCAGGTCGGACGTGTCCGCCAGATGATGGCCCAGGTCGCGGGCCATTTCCCCGTCCCAGCGATCCAGAGGAAGGAAGTCTTGGGGACGGGCCTTGATTCCAGCGGCCTTCAGAGCCTTCAGACAGCCGGCTACCCTGCGGCCGCGGACCGCGTGCCGCTGGGCCGGATCGGTGCTGGCCGTCATGTCGGCACCCACCACGCCTATTCGCCGGCATCCGCAGTCCAGCAGGTGCTGCACAGCCATGGCAGCTCCCTCGGTGCTGGCCGTCATGACCGAATCGAAGACCGGCTCGGCTGAGGGGTCGTCCAGCAGGACCAGAGGCTTGCCGTCGGCAAGCTCCTGCATCTCCTCGTTGGTAATGCTGCCTGGACTGAAGATGGTGCCGTCGCAGAGCTGGCTGGTCACATGCCGCAGGATGGAGATCTCGTCCTGCTTGGAGTTGGAGGTCTGCTGGATGATGGCTTGCATGCCGTGGGCGTTGATCTGCTGTGAGATAGCGGCACTCATCTGCGCAGGGTAGGGCTTGTCCAGCTCGAAGATGGCCACGCCGATGATGCCGCTCTTGCCTGAGCGCAGGCTTCTGGCTGACAGGTTGGCCGAATAGCGGAGCTTGCGGGCGGCAAGCAGGACTCTGCGCCTGGTGTCATCCGCTATACGTGTATCGCCTCGAAGGGCATAAGAGGCAGTGGCCCGAGAGACCTGCGCCTCCTTGGCCACATCGCTCATCGTCACCATCTCGCACCTTTCCCGGGGTTTAGCCATTATCTTAGGCACGCGGGGTGCCTTAGCAGAATGTGATTGACACGATTCAATCAACGTGCTATACCATATTGTGACAGCTATTGAATCGTGTCAATTCCCGGGTCTCGATGTTGAACAGCCCGGACGGATGTTCAGAGGATTGATTGCAAGGAGGAGTCATGAAGCTGAAGCGAGCATGGAAGGGCATAGCGGCGGCGCTCGGGGTCGGCATGGTGGTGTCGGCCATGGGTGCCTGCGGAGCTGGTGGCGCTGACGGGTCCAAGACCACGCTGACCTTCCTGTCATGGAACAACGAACAGGTGATGAGGCCATACATCGACCAATTCGAGCAGGAGAACCCAGGGATCAAGGTGGACTTCAGCTACTCGCCGCCGACCCCTGAGTACATCCAGACCCTGCAGACCCGGCTGGTCGGCAATCAGGCCCCGGATGTGTTCATCATCACTTCCGAGAACAAGGCTGACCTGATCAAGAACGGCTACGTGCGGGATCTGACCGAGGAGCCCTTCATGCGCAACATCTCCAAGGCCAACAAGGACTTCGTCAGCCACCAGGGCAAGGTCTACGGCATGTCGGTGTCCTCCTGGGCCTCCGGCATTGTCTACAACAAGGATCTGCTGGCCAAGGCGGGCGCCAAGGAGGTGCCGCAGACCTGGGACGGGTTCCTGCAGCTGTGCAAGAAGCTCAAGGCCGCTGGGGTCACGCCCTTCCTGGAGACCATCGCGGATGGCCCCAGCAGGATCCCTGATGCCTTCATGGGTTCGCAGTTCGACAGAGACAAGGTTGATGTGACCAGCCTGATCGACCGTCGCCCCCAAAAGCCCGGCAGCGACCAGCGTGAGGCAGCTGCGGCCTGGATGAAGCTCTACGACCAGGGCCTGGTCACCCGTGACACGGTCGGCATCAGCGGCGACGACATGAAGACCCAGTTCATCAACGGCCAGGTGGCCATGATCTGCACCGGCCCTTGGGACCTGCCATCCATCGGCCAGGCCGGACTCAAGTATGGCATGGCTCCCATGCCGCTCATGGAGAAGGGCATGGTCAACTACGCCCAGGGATCGCCATCGCCTGCCTACGCCATCTACTCCCACCTCAAGGGCGCCAAGCTCAAGGCTGCTCAGAAGTTCCTGACCTTCATGGACAGCCACTGGGCCCTGCAGCGTTCGGCCGACAACGGGGATGCCATCACCGTCCAGGGGTTCAAGGCCAAGGTCAAGCCCGAGTACGAACAGGTCTACCGGACCAACGTGCAGCCGGGCCACTACTTCCTGCTCATGAACTTCTACGCCAAGCCGGATGTGCTGACCACCGTCCGCCAGTCCGAGACCCAGCAGCTGGTCCAAGGGTCCATCAACCTGGATCAGTGGGCCAAGGCCATCGACGACAAGATGGCCTCGGTCAAGTAGGAAGGGCTGGATCATGGCTTCCCAATGTGCGGCAGAGCGTGCCAACGCCCATCGGCGGCGCATGGTCGGCCTGCGGCAGGATCTGACCTCCTTCTGGTTCCTCCTGCCTATCCTGGCCGTCTTCGTCATCCTCTTCGCGGTGCCGCTGGTGCAGACCATCATCTACTCGGTGACCGACTTCAATGGCTACAGCCTGAACATGCACTATGTAGGCTGGAAGAACTATCACAGCGTGTTCACCGATTCCTCGACCATGCAGGGTCTGGTGTTCACCATCCTGTATGCCGTGGCCCAGACGGTTCTGGTGACCATCTTCGCCATCCCCCTGGCCGTCACCCTGAACCGGAAGTTCTGGGGCCGCAACTTCGCCCGTTCCCTGTTCTTCTTCTTCAGCGTGCCATCGCTGGCCATCATGGGCATGGTCTGGAAGTACATCTTCTCGCCTATGAAGTCAGGTGTCATCAACACTATTCTGGGCGTCTTCGGTCTGGGCCCGGTACCTTGGCTGTCCAATTCGACCCTGGCCCGGTGCTGCGTCATCTTCATCGCGGTCTGGGCACAGATCGGCTGGCATGCCACACTCTACCTGGCCTTCCTGCAGTCCATCCCCGGTGACCTCTATGAGCAGGCCACGGTGGACGGCGCCACCAGCCGCCAGCAGTTCGTCCACATCACCCTGCCCCAGCTGATCCCGGGCATCGTCACCTCCAGCTTCCTGCTCATGTCGGGAGGCCTCAAGGTCTACGACCTGCCCTACACCATGACCAAGGGCGGCCCCGGGTACTCCACCTATACGGTGACCCAGTCCATCATTCAGCAGGGCATCGGCCAGTCCCAGTACGGGCTGGGCTCGGCCCTGGCGGTTCTGTTCACCCTGGCCACGGCCCTGGTGGTCTTCGCTCAGATGGGCGCCGCCAGCCTGATTTCCAGGAGGTTCCAATGAGCAGCAGCAAGAGCTCGACCCTGACCCTGAGCCAGCGGAAACGGCGGCGTTCGGTGGTCAGGAGCGTGGTGGTGCTGATCATCGCCTTGATCTGCGCTGTGCCCCTCTGGTACATCCTGATCAACACCTTCAAGACCGTCCCCGACATGGCCACCAACCCCTTGGGCCTGCCCAAGCAGTGGACGCTGCACAACTACACGCGGGCCTTTGCTACGGTGCCCATCGTCCGCAGCCTGGTCAACACCCTGATCGTCACCTTCTTCGGCGTCCTCTTCCAGGTGTTGATCGGAGCCCTGGCCGCCTACGGGATGATCCTGCGCAAGTCGATCTTCACCTCGGTCATCGGGGTGATCCTCATGATCGCCTTCGTCATTCCCACCCAGTCCACCCTGATCCCCCTCTACCGGATGGAGTCCAGCGTGGGGCTGGTCAACACGCTCCTGGGCCTGATCATCATGTACCTGGGCGGTGCGGTCTTCTGCTACTTCCTGATCGTGGGCTACATGCAGTCCCTGCCCTTCGAGGTGATCGAGGCTGCCAGGATCGACGGGGCCGGCCCCCTAAGGATCTTCTGGAGCATCGTGCTGCCCCTGATCAGGCCCATCCTGACCACGGTGGTGGTCTTCCAGACCATGTCGACCTGGAATGACTTCATGACGGCCAACGTCTTCATCAGCAGCTCCAACCTGCGCACCATCGTTCTGCAGGTCTACAACGCGGTCGGCCAGTTCACCACTGATTGGCCCAGCTTCATGACCATTACGGTCCTGGCCCTGATCCCGGTCTTCGTCTTCTTCATCTTCTGTCAGAAGTGGATCGTCTCCGGGCTGGTTGCCGGAGCAGTCAAGGGGTAAGGCGGCCGGTCGGAAGGTCGTAGTCAATGGCGGCGGTCGGAGGTTCCGGCCGCCGCACTCGTAAGGAATCGGAGTCACAGTCCATGGAGGAATTCACAAGCGCACATCAAGGGTCGAAGGGGATGGGATTGGCGAGCAACCCCTTGCATCGCTACTGTGCGGACCCGGATCTGGTCATGATCGGGGACCGCTGGTACTTGTACTGCACCGAGGATGGTCTGCCTGATTGGTCCTCACACGCCTTCTACGTCTATGAATCCGGGGATCTATGCCACTGGACCCGCAGAAAAATCCTGGACCTGGACCAGGTTCCCTGGTGGCATGGGGGACAGGGTGCCTGGGCTCCCTGCCTGCTGGTTCGCCAGGGACACTGCATCCTGTATTTTGTGGCCGACGGGCAGATTGGCCAGGCTGTCGCTCCTGGGCCGACTGGACCCTTCCGGGCGGCCCAGGAGCCATTCATCGCTCGGGGGGACTACGACTGCCTGCCCATCGATCCCTCGGTCTTTGTGGATGACGACGATGTGCCCTATCTGCTCTGGGGCAATGGCCGTGCCTACATGGAGCGGCTGAGTCCGGACGGCCTGCGTCTGGAAGATGGCTCGGTGCGCTCCGCCGTGCCCGACAACTTCCGCGAGGCCGTCACCATCTGCCGACGGGCAGGCACCTACTATGCCTCATGGTCGGAGAACGACACCAGGGATCCGAGCTACCGGATCCGCTGGTCCAGTGCGCCATCGCTGGACGGGCCCTGGACCGCGCCCCAGGTCCTGATCCAGGCTGATCATGCCAAGGGGATCCTGGCCACGGGACACCACTGCATCACCCGTGTGCCGGGTCGGGACGACTGGATTGTGGCCTACCACAGGTTCGCCAGGGACGGCCGGGGCGACGGCTGCCATCGCGAAATCGTCTTCGCTCCCTTGGATTTCGACGACGACGGCGCCCTGGTCCAGGTTCGTCCGCAGGTGGGATCCTACTGGTACCCGGCTCGGGACCTGGTCACTCCCTGACGATGGGGTGGCCGCCGAAGGCGCTGCGCAGGGCGGACACCACCTTCATGGTCATGGGGTCCTCGATTTTGGAGGACTGGCGGGCGTAGAGGGCCGAGGTGATGGCCGGTGTAGGCACACCCAACTCCAGGGCATCCGCAATCATCCACTTGGTCTCGCCGGTCTCATCGGCCTTGCCGGCGATTCCGCTCAGGTGCGGGTCCTCCTTCAGGGCCTGGGCCAGCAGGTCCAACAGCCAGGACTGGATGACCGAACCCTTGCGCCAGGACTCCACCACTTCGCCCGGCTCCTTGATCAGGTCCGAGGCCTCCAGGACCGCATACCCCTCGGCCAGGGCCTGCATCATCCCGTACTCAATCCCGTTGTGGACCATCTTGGCATAGTGACCCGCACCGGTTCCTCCCGCGTGGACCAGACCGTAGTCGCCCTCAGGCTTAAGGGTGTCCAGAATGGGCTGGATCCGAGCCACGTCCTGATCCGAGCCGCCGACCATCAGGGCGTAGCCCTTTTCCTTGCCCCAGATGCCGTTGGAGGTGCCCACGTCCACCAGGCCTATGCCCTTGGCGGCCAGGGCTTGGGCGTGCTCCTGGTCCTGGCTGAAGCGGGTGTTGCCCCCGTCCACGACCAGGTCGCCGCGCTCCATCAGATCGCCCAGCTGATCGAGCGTGGACTCGATGGGCTTGCCGGCCGGGACCATGACCCAGATCACTCGTGGTGCCTCGAGGGCCTGGACCAGGGCTTGCAGGCTGTCGACATCCCTGCCCGAGTCCGGCGCGATGTCGTAGCCGACCACCTGGTGGCCGCCGGTGCGCAGGCGGTCTGCCATGTTCTTGCCCATGCGTCCCAGGCCGATCATGCCAATCTTCATAGTGTCAGTTCCTCTCCCTTGACTGCAACAGTGTGAAGTTGACCGCGAAGGTTGGTGGTCGGCCGCGGTCGGGCCGAATTGCCGATGCTACTGGCGGGCTGCTGCCTGCCGGGCGCGCTCGGCCTGAACCTGGGCGGTGTGCGCCTTGACGTCGCACTGCAGCCCTAGGGTGTCGATGACCTCCTCGGCCTCGATCTCGGGAGCCATGCGCAGACCCACGTCAATAGTCAGGTGAACCTCGTCCGGTCCCAGGGGCTCCAGGTCATCGAACTGGGAGCGCAGCATCTGTGGCTTCATGAAGTGGCCCTTCCGCTTGGAGAGCCGTTCCATGATGGAGTCGTAGTCCCCGCTCAGGTGAATGAAGACCACGCCTGGCATCCGCAGCCGGTCACGATAGATCCGCTTCAGGGCCGAGCAGGTGACGGTTCCGGGCACTCCTCGCCGCATATGGTCCTCGATCCACTCATGGATGCTGTCCAGCCAGGGCCACCGGTCTTCGTCATTCAGGGGGATGCCGCGGGCCATTTTGTCGATGTTGGCCTGGGGGTGGAAGTCGTCGGCCTCGGCCATGTCCCAACCCAGCTTATTGCCCAGGTGCTCGTTCATGGTGGTCTTGCCGCAGCCGGCGACCCCCATGATGACCAGAACGGGGGTGCGGCCTTGGAAGTAGTCCGGGGGAACCGTGTTGTCCACTGCCGAGGGGACCTGGGGCTCCCGGTGATCCTCTGCGCTCAGCGCGTCGGAATTCTTTGACGATGTGTCGACCATGTGTAACCTTTCTGAAAAGTGATTTGACAATGACGCTCAGGCGGTGATGGGCACAAAGATGCTGGCGATCATGACCAGGACCAGAACCACTACCGACAGCAGGCATTCCAGAACCGACCAGGTCTTCAGGGTCTCGCCAACGCTCAGGCCGAAGTACTCCTTGATCAGCCAGAAGCCTGCGTCGTTGAGGTGGGAGAGGAAGATGGAGCCGGCGCCGATGGCGATGACCAGGAGCGTAGTGGCCGTGGAGCCAGCATGCATCATGGTCATGGCGTTGCTGAGGATGCCGGCCGTGGTCAGGATGGAGACGGTCGCCGAGCCTGTGGCGATGCGCACGAAGACGGCGATGACCCAGCCCAGCAGGAAGATGGAGATGTTGGAGTGCTCCACAAAGGTGCCGATGATCTTGCCGATGCCGGTGGAGACCAGTACGCCCTTGAAGCCGCCGCCTGCGCCCACGATCAGCAGGATGCCTGCCACAGCGGGCAGCGAGGCTCCCAGGGAGTCATTGACGGTCTTCCAGGAGATGCCCGAGGCGGCCTTGAGAACCAGCATGGAGACAATCAAGGCTATGGCCAGGGCCATGACCGGGTTGCCGATGAAGTTGATGGTCTGTGCCAGGCCGTCCGTGCGATCCTTGAAGCCAGGAACAGCGATTTCGAAGATGGAGGTCAGCAGCATGAGGACTGCTGGCAGCAGAATGCAGCAGACCGAGATGGCGAAGGAGGGCAGTCGCGTCTCCTCTTTGCCGGCCTGCTCGCTCTTGGCCACGAAGTCGGCCGGGGCCTGAACGGGCACCCAGCGGGAGGCTAGCCGGGAGAAGCCCGGGCCCACGACGACCAGGGTGATCAGGGCGAAGGGGATGCCGAACATCATGGTCAGGCCCACATTGCCGGTCTGCTTGAACTGGCTCAAAGCGGCCAAGGGGCCAGGGTGAGGGGGCACGCAGGCGTGCATGATGGACAGGCCTGCCAGGGTGGGGATGGCCACCCGCATCAGGGGGAGCTTGGTACGGCGGGCCACCAGAATGATGACCGGGACCAGAATGACCAGGCCAACCTCGAAGAACATGGGCAGGCCGATCAAGGCGCCGATCAGGGCCATGATCCAGGGGATGGTGGCGGGCTTGGACTTGGCGACCAGTGTGTTGACCACCTGGTCAGTGGCTCCGGTGTCCATGAGGACCTTGCCGATCATGGCTCCCAGGCCAATCAGAATGCCCACGGAACCCATGGTGGAGCCGAACTCGCCGGTGAAGCTGGTCAGGGTGGCCACGGGACCATAGCCGGAACCGATGCCGACCACCAGGGCGGCACCCAGCAGGGAGACAAAGGGATGAAGTTTAACGACGGTAACCAGGAAAATGAGCACTGCCAGGCTGAGCACCAGGCTGATGCCCAATTGGGTGGTGTTCAGGGAAACGGCCTGACTCGCCGCCAAGGTCAGGTACCCGCCGGCTGTCGGCTGCGACGCTAAAAGCATGGCTGCCTCTTCTCTGAGGATGCGAACCGTTCGGCCTGAACAGCTTCCCGGCTCTTATTTTTGCATTACGTAATATCGACAGCGTGATATTACGTATGCCTTAACAGACCATATCATACACGAGCCCGGGACGGTCTGGAAGATGGCATGCTGAGGGCAGGATGGAGCCTCGGCTCATTTGCAGCATCGTTTGATTCCTGTGGGAACGAGCCCGGTTGCTAAAGTGGAATCCGTGGAAAGCGCGAGCAAGCCTGATGACGAGACGGCTACAGAAGGCACCCTGCATGACCGGCTGCTGGATCAGTGGGGGGCGGCCATCGTCGGTGGCGCCATCGCTCCGGGCGACCGGCTACCCGTTCCGGATCTGGATAGCCAGAGGCCCTCGCGCACGGTCACCCGGGAGGTCACCAGGGTTCTTCAGGCCATGGGTCTGGTCACTGTCAAACGCAAGGTCGGTGCCACGGTCAACCCTCGTCAGCTTTGGAACATCTTTGATCCGCGGGTGATCGAGTGGAGGTTGCGCGGACCTGGCCGGGGGCGGACCCTGCATGAGCTGTCCGAGCTCAGGGCATGCGTGGAGCCTATGGCTGCCCAGCTGGCGGCCAGCCATGCTGATCAGGATCAATGGGCGAAGCTGACGCGGGCCGCCATTGACATGGTGGCCAACGCCGACCGGGCCGACGGGCCGGACTATCTTCGGGCTGACGAAACCTTCCACCGAACCCTGCTTGAGGCATCCGGCAACGCCATGTTCGCAGCGCTGGGCGATGTGATTGCCTCAGTGCTTTCGGGGCGAACCCGGCATGAGCTTATGCCCAAGAAGGCTGATGAGAAGGCGTTGCGTCTGCACGGGGACGTGGCTGCGCTGATACGTCGTGGCGATGCAGAGGGGGCCCGCCACGCCATGGACTGGATCGTCGACGAATCCGATCGGGCTATCGAACGCATGACTCGAAAAGACTCCGAAGACTTCGTCCCTGCTGCGGATAAGGAATCTTCGGAGTCCTGAAAACTGTAGAGACTCGTGTTGCGGAAGGTTCAGTGCAGTTTCGAGGCGGCATCAGCGTCCAAGAGCCAGAGGGTCTCCAGGGTGCCCCTGGCATAAGAGGAGGGGACATGGGGATCGGCTGTAGTTCCCAGGGCAGCAGCCACGGCTGAGGCTTTCTCAGCGGTTGAGGTGAAGAGCCAGACCTTGGGGGTCCGGCGGATGAACGGCGTGGTCATGGTGACCCTGAGCGGGGGCAGCTTGGGGGAGTTGCTGACGCCCGTCACCAGCGGATCGTCGTCCTGCAATCTGACCTCGGGTCGGTCGGGGAAGAGGGAGGCATAGTGGCCGTCGGGGCCCACACCAAAGACGGCCAGATCCATGCGGCCCTCAGGGCCTAGCTGGTCGATGATCTCCTGCTGATAGGCGGCTGCCGCCTGGGTCAGAGCCCGTTCGTTCTCCTCCTGGTCAGCGGCCTCAACCTGGGCTGGGCTGCGGGTGTCCACGGGCATGGAATGTACGTTGGCCTGCGGCAATAGCCCTTGGTCGATCAGCGCGCCGTACCAGGCCCGCCGTGCCTGTTCGTCGTTGCGATCCGGGTCTTCCAGGCCCACGAACCGCTCATCGCTCCACCAGAGGTGGACCCGGCTCCAGTCCACGCTTTGGCTCAGGGGATCGGCACCCATCAGGGCATAGACATCCGCCGCGTCCCGGCCACCGGTCAGCGCCAGGTCGGCCCGGTCCTGACGGGCCAGGAGGTCGCCCAGTTCGAGCAGGATGCGGACTGCTGTAGCCCGATTGAGCAACTTGGTCGTGGCATAGGTCACGGTACGACGATCGGTCATCTGATCCTCCTTGCATGCAGGTGATGCTGGCCTCAGCCTACACCCAGACGTTTGCCTATGAATTGAGTCACTGCAGAGGTCTACTGGTGGTCGACCATTCCCCAGCCGGTGTGAATGACCTCCTGATAGACCTCGTCAGGATCCAGCCGGCCCAGTTCCTCGCTCATGCAGTCCACAGCCGTGCGCAGGGGCATGGAGATGGTCTGTGAGGCCTGACCGGGCTGGTTGATCCGGGCCTGGTCGTCATGGTGGCGCTCCATGCTCATGACCCCGTCCGGGCGTTCGAAGTAGACGCCGGTGACCGCCTGGGCCTTCGGATCGCGCTCGACAGTGACCGGCACCTTCAGCTTCAGAGCCAGCCAGGAGGCCAGCAGCTCCAATGGCAGGTAGTGGGCTTGGCCGGTTACCCTGACCGAACGGATGGGCAGGTGGGGTGGTTGCTGCACCATGGAGGTCAGCAGCGCTCGCCAGATGGTGATTCTGGTCCAGGACAGGTCCACGTCCTGATCGCGCGAGTGGGCTAGCAGCCCGGCGAAGGTGGCCTGGCGATCGTCGGCCTCCATGGCATCGGTGATTCTGCTGGCAGCCATGGTCCCGATGGGATCCTGCGAGGGATCCAGGGGCGGATTAGTAGGCCACCAGACTACGAGAGGTGCATCCGGCACCAGGAGGGGAATGACCAGAGCGTCGGAATGGTCCAGCAGAGCTGCCACTGGTCGCAGGACCACCACTTCACCGGCACCGGCATCCGAGCCGAAGCGTATTTCGGCATCCAGCGTGCGATCCCCGTCATGGTCGGTGTTCTTGTAGGAGACGCAGTCTTCTGAGGACTGTGCCGCAGCGGTTCTCTGGTCCGCCTCCTGCTGGGCCTGATGGTCTTCGGCATTGGTCACTATGGCGATGACCCGGCAGGGATGTTCCCGGCTTGCCGCGTTCACGGTTTCCAGGGCCGCCTCCAGATGGGCCTGTTCGGTGACGATGACCAGGGTCAGCACTCGTCCCTGGGCGGCCTCCCCGCGTTCAACGTGGAGCTCGTCGATCTCCCGGGCGATGGCGGAGGTGGTGGTGTTGTTCAGTCTGACGATCATGGCATCCTCCAGTGGTATCCGTCGCGGGCCAGCATCAGATCAGCCTCCCGCGGACCCCAGGTGCCGGCGCGGTAGGGCTGGGGCTGGCCCTGTCCTGCCCAGAACTCCTCGATAGGATCCAGGATCTTCCAAGACAGATTGACCTCCTCGGTGGTGGGGAAGAGGGGCGGGTCTCCCAGAAGCACGTCCAGGATCAGCCGCTCGTAGGCTTCGGGGGAGGCCTCGGTGAAGGAACGCCCGTAGGAGAAGTCCATGTTGACGTCGCGTACTTCCATGGCCGAGCCAGGAGTCTTGGCCCCGAAACGCATGGTCACGCCCTCATCAGGCTGTACGCGGATGACTACGGCGTTGGCACCCAGTTCCCGGGTGGCTGTGGCCTCGAAGGGCAGGTGGGGGGCACGCTTGAAGACGATGGCGATCTCGCTGACCCGCTTGCCCAGGCGCTTGCCTGTGCGCAGGTAGAAGGGGACGCCGGCCCAGCGGCGGGTGTCCACATCCAGCCTGATGGCCGCATAGGTTTCGGTGGTGGAGGAGGGGTCGATCCCGTCCTCGTCCAGGTAGCCGACCACATGCTGGGAGCCCTGCCAGCCGGCTGTGTACTGGCCCCGGGCGGTGTGGGCCGCCAGATCCTTGGGAATGCGGACCGCGGAAAGGATCTTGGTCTTCTCGGCCGTCAGATCCGACGCCGAGAAGGAGACCGGCTCCTCCATGGCTGTCAGGGCCATCAGCTGCAGGAGGTGGTTCTGGATGACGTCCCGGGCTGCTCCGATTCCGTCGTAGTAGCCGGCCCTGCCGCCAATGCCCATGTCCTCGGCCATGGTGATCTGCACGTGGGAGACGTAGTTGGAGTTCCAGACCGGCTCGAACATCATGTTGGCAAAGCGCAGGGCCAGGATGTTCTGCACGGTCTCCTTGCCCAGGTAGTGGTCGATGCGGAAGACCGAATCCGGCTCAAAGACCTCGGAGACCACCCGGTCAAGTTCCTTGGCCGAGGCCAGGTCGCGACCGAAAGGTTTCTCGATGATGACGCGGCGCCAGGCCCCTTCAGTGGAGTGGGAGAGCCCCGACTCGGCCAGCTGACGGGCCACCTGGGGGAAGGCCTTGGGCGGCACCGACATGTAGAAGGCATGGTTGCCGCGGGTGCCCCGGACCCGGTCCAGCTCCGAGACAGTGGCCGACAGGCGGCGGAAGGCCTCGGCATCGTCGAAGCTGCCCTTGACGAAGCGCATGCCCTGGCTCAGATGTCGCCAGGTGGATTCGTTGAAGGGAGTGCGGCAGTGGGCGCGGACGTTCTCCTCCGCAAAGGCGACGAACTGCTGGTCGCTCCAGTCGCGCCGTCCGAAGCCGATCAGCCCGAAGCTGGCTGGAAGCAGCCCCCGGTTGGCCAGGTCATAAACAGCCGGCAAAAGCTTTTTCTTGGCCAAATCGCCGGTGACGCCGAAAATGACCAATGAGCTGGGGCCCGCGATGCGCGGCATGCGCAGATCGCGCGGGTCCAGCAGGGGGTTGTGCCAGGGCGCCTGTCGGCCGCCGTCCTCGGCGGGAGGAGCGGGCTGGTCGGCGGAGCGCGCAAGTGGTGAAGTGTCCATAGTGCTCCTCGTGAAATACCGTGGCTCCCAGTGTACTGTCGGCAGTAGAAGGGCAGGGCTGATTATCCGCTGAAGTGTGCATAAGCGTCGCAAAGGTCACATTTGCGGCAGGGATCCTTAGAATGGTCGGTATGATTCCCAATGTTCCCATGGCCGAGGACCTGGACCGTCAGTACGCGCCCTCCCAAGCCGCCTATGAACTGATACACACCCACTGCCAGATCATCGCCGCCCTCGCGGTGCGTATGGCCGACCAGGTCAACGAACGTCTGCTGCGTGGTGATGACCCTGACGGGGTGCTGCCCGAGCGGCCCCTGAATCGTGACCTGGTCCGCACGGGCGCCCTCCTGCATGACATTGGCACCTACAGAATTTTGAAGGATGACGGCTCCCAGGGCCGGCCCCTGACCTTCCAGGGCGAGCGGTACATTGAGCACGGCTTGGAGGGCTACCGGCTGCTGCTGGATGCTGGGGTGGACGAGTCGGTCGCCCAGTTCGCCCGCAACCATACCGGGGTGGGGCTGACCCGTCGCCAGGTGGAGGAGGAGCATCTGAACCTGCCGCCGGACGACTACCTGCCGGTCAACCCTGAGCAGGAGGTGGTCATGTATGCGGACAAGTTCCACAGCAAGCACCAGCCGCCCATTTTTGTCTCCGAGCCCACTGCCGCCAAGCGCACGGCCAAGTATGGTCCCGACAACCTGGCCCGCTGGAGGCAACTGGTGGCCCGGTATGGGGTGCCGGACCTGCAGCCCCTGGCTGAGCACTACGGCATGACCATCGTCTGATCCGGCCGACCCGGCCCCCAGGAACTGCGGAAGCGGCCGCCGAATTCGCGCAGCATCCACGGGTCTGGTTGATAGGGGTCGACTGGATCGGTTTGGCATGTCGCTACGGCTTTCAAGAAAGAGACCATGCCCTGCGGCCCGTAAGCGTAAGGAGCTGCGCACCAGACAGGGTTTCCCTCCAGGATGAGAGGTCGATCCGACCCACGGAGGAAGGCCAGATCCACGCTGATCGGAGCAGGCGATCGACCATTGGCTGCCTGGAGGGCGCAGCTCTCGGCGATCGCTCGATGCCTTGGCTCGAAGATGGCACCGTCAAAGATCGTGGTAATGGCTCGAGAGCCCTCGCCTTCATGCAGGCAGTATCCGCTGGAGGCTACGATTTGGTCCCCGTCAACGATGACCCGCCACTCTTCATGGATATCGGGCAAGTGGGTCTGGAGGCGAATCAGCGATTGCGCAGGGGCTGTTCGCAGATCATTCTGCAGGCCTTCAAGGGTTCGTCGGGCTGCAGGCAGGCCCGATACCCGGCCGGCGGCCAGCTGTGACCAGGGGCGCTGTCCCAAGCCAGATGGCAGCCGACGCCAGTTCAGAATGGTCTCGGCCGTCACAGTCAGAATCCTGCGTTCGGTCAGGGACTGATCCAGCTCATCCAGCCACAAAGTAGGTGGTGCCGACAGGGTCCAGGAGAGACATCCGTGGGAGGCCAGCCAGGCGTTCTGAGCGATCAGCAGCCCTGGGGTAATCCATATGGCTTCCTTGACGCCGACTTCCCGAACTGGTCCGAATCCATGGTGATGGTGCAGGATGACCCTCCGTTGCCGGCGTGGATCCTTGTTGCATAAATTGATTTGTTCGGTCATGACCCGGGGTATCCACTCCTCATGGGTAATGACCGAACAAATCAGTGTAGTGTCGTCCGTTCCTGGCCCGGAAGGCTGCGGCTTAGTCGACGATGAATCGGTCGTCGTAGGTGCCCTCGTCCACGGTGTCAGAACCCCCGGAAGTCAGGATGATCACGGTGCAATCATGACGGCGGGAGACCCTCTTTAGTGTGGCCAGCAGGGTATCCCAGTCGCTTGGCTCAAGACCTTCAGTGGGCTCGTCGGCGATGAGCACGTCGCATTCGCAGCACAGGGCACGGGCCACGGAGGCCAGGCGGAAGTCCAAGTGGCCCAGATCAGCGGTCAGCTTGTCCTGCAGGCGCTCCGGGAAGCCCACCTCGTCCAGCAGCTGACGGGCCAGATTGTCCTTGGGGCCCAGGAAGGTGCGCCCGCTGGCATACATGGTGTAGACAAGATTCTGTACGGCGGTCAGGTCGCGCCTTAAGGCATCGGTACCAAAGATGGCTCCGATCTGATGGCCGCGATAGTCGGAGGCCAGCAATTGGCGCAGGTCCGTGCCACGGAAGAGCACGCTGCCTTGGGTGGGGGCGCGCAGGCCGGTCATCAGGGCCATCAGAGCAGCTCGTCTGGAAGGCGAAGTGGTCTCCACCGAGTAGATGCGACGACGCTGGAATTCCAGATCGACATCATCCAGGATCTGTTCGGGACGACCCTGAATCTTGCGCGTGTAATCCACATGCTTCAGGGAGAGCACCGGGTAGCCGCCAGGAACCAACACCCGCTGGCCATCGGTCTCCAGCAGTGGGTCCTCCTCCTGATCGTCGTCAGGATCCTCGGCATTTTCCTGCTCGATGACCACCTTGAAAGCGGCCATCGACACGTCTTCTTCCGAAGAGCCATCCTCCTCGGACTGTTCGCCCGTCTGAGAGGCTGCTTCTTCCTCGGATCCGGGCAGCGGTTCGGCGCCGGTGTTCTCGTCGGCTTTTTGCTCAGCATCGGCCGTTGTTTGAGGGGCTTGCTTCTGGTCGGCGGCCTTGGCTGCAGCCTTTTCCTGGGACTCTTCGTCTGGCTGCTGGTCCGATGTCTTTTCGCTCATGCCTCGTCCTCCAGGTCGTTGGTGTATAGCTGGGCGGTTCTGAAGGCCGCTACCCTGGCGGCTGCTGCCAGAGCAAGAACCAGGCAGACGGCCAGGCCAATCAGGGTCAGCTTCCAGATCAGACCAGCATGAGGCATGCTGGCCAGGTTCCCCAGCCGGAAGAGCGACCGGCCCAACGGCCGACTGATCGCGGCGCCCAGCACCAGGCCCAGCACCAGCCCGGGCAGGGTGAGCAAGAGGGTCTCCAGGGCGAACTGCCAGCCTAGCCGAGCCTTGTGGACCCCGATGGTGATGGCCATGCCGATTTCGTTGGCACGGTTGCGCAGCATGAGGAACAGACAGCCCAGCAGAATCAGTCCGCCCAGCAGGCAGACCAGGATAATGGTGGTTCGCGCTTGGTCGGCGGCCCGGTGAACAGGCTCCATCCGCCGCTGGTAGTCCTTCAGGCTGGGGGAGTCGATGTCGTACTGCGAGGCCTTGAGTCCGTCCTTGCGCAACTCCTTGATGAACTTTTGGTAGGTGCTTGGTGAATCCAGGACGAAGGCGACGAGCAGTTCATGGCCGGTGTCTCCAGGCTTGCTGGCTGCATCCAGCCCCAGCATGGCAAAGGTGGGGTAGGCCGTGTAGATGGCCCGGTTGGCGGCCGGATCCACGGCCTTGCGATAGTGATAGGTGCCGGAGATGGTCAGCTTGACCTGCTGATCCTGCTGGCGGGGATCCTTGATGGTCAGGGTGTCGCCCACCTTGAGCTTGTTGGCCTGCGCCATCTGCTTGGAGATTAGCACGGTCTGGGTGCCGGAGGCATTCTGGGAGGCGTAGTCCAGCCCCTTGCCCTGATCCACTGCAAACGGGCCGTGAGGCAGGGTGGGTTCGGCCTCCTTGTCGGAGATCCCCACCAGGGAGTAGGTGCCTGACTGGGGCAGTCCCTCCGGGCTGATGTCGGCGGTCTCATGGAAGTAAGCCTTGTACTGCATGCCATCCATCTGCAGGCGCTGGGCGTACTTGGAATACTCGTTCCAGCCCAGTGGAGAGGCCTTGGTTCCCTTGCGCGGGCTGATGACGGCATCCACCTGTTGGGATTCGTAGTCTGTGGTACGTGCCTTGGTGTCAGCCTGGAGCACGGTGGCCGTCGTCGTGGCCAGAGCCGTCACGACCAGGCAGGCCAGAACCATGACCAGGCTCCGCGCCGCATGCCGCCTGATGGTGAACCAGGCGTTCTTGAGAACGAACATGACACCCTTCCTGATAGCGTTCCAGGGATGACCGGGCGGCCCACAATGGCGGGCCTAAAGTCCGGTCGCCGTCCTCCAGTCTAGCCAGGGACGTTCCCAAGCTAGCGGTGCGAACTTGGAGCTTGCTGAATGTCTCGCTCGGCCTCCTGTTGGTCAGCGTGGGAGAAGTTGCGCACCTTCAAAGAGACGACCAGAGCAGCCAGAATCAGCACCAAGGTGAAGACCAGTCCGTAGTGGGTGCCCCTGGTGAAGGCCTGGGCTTTATCAACCCCGGCTGCCTGCCCTTCGCCCATGGCCAGCAGGGAGGTGGTGATGGCCGTGGCCACGGCTCCCACAATCTGTTGCATGGTGTTGATGATGGTGCTTCCGTCGCCGGACTGCGGGCCGCTCAGTGAGTTGAGCGCGTAGGTCTGGGCTGGCGACATGGCCAGGGGGCAGCCGATCATCAAAATGATGTGAGCAGTCACCACCAAGGCCACAGGGGTGTGCGGGCCGGTGAACAGGAGGATGACCGTGCCAAGCAGGGCGACGAGGAATCCGCAGCGGACGGGCATACGAGCCCCGAAGCCGTCGTAGAGCCGGCCGGCGAAGGCTGAAACCAGGGCGTTGATGGCTCCGCCGGGCAGCATGAGGATTCCGGTCATGGCTACGGGCAGGAGCAGTCCCCGCTGCAGGAACTGGGGCAGCAGATACATGGAGGAGAGGATGACTGCAAAGTCCAGCATGACCAGGGTGGCACCGTAGCGGAAGGCCGGGATGGAGAAGATGCGCAGGTTGAGCACCGGGTGCTCCAGGCCCAGCTGGCGACGAATATAGAGGACCAGCGCAGCCAGGGCCACAACCAGAATGATCAGGGTGACCGGGGAGAGCCATCCGTACCTGCTGGCCAGGCTGACTCCTGCCACCAGTCCGCCGAAGCCGACAATGGACTCCAGAATAGAGGCCAGGTCGGGACGCTGGTGGGTGATGGTTCCTACGTTCTTCAGGAAGCCGACGGCGAAGATCAGAGCCACCACCAGGAAGGGGGTGAAGAACCAGAAGATCCAGTGCCAGGTCAGCTTGCCCAGGATGATCCCGGTCAGGGTCGGGCCGATTGCCGGAGCGAACATGATGACCAGGGCGCACATGCCCATGACCGTGCCCAGTCGCGCCGGGGGGAAGATCAGCATGGCCACGGTGAACATGAGCGGCAGGATCAGGCCGGTGCCGATGCCCTGGATCAGCCGTCCCGTCAGCAGGATGGGGAAGGTGGGGGCCATGGCCGAGACCACTGAGCCCGCCAGGAAGGCGACCAGGCCGAAGATCACGGTCTGCCTGGTGGTGAACCACTTGGAGATCAGGCTGGAGAAGGGCAGGACGATGCCGATGACCAGCATGTACCCCGTGACCAGCCACTGCACGGTTGAGGCGGGGATCTGGAAGCTCTCCATCAGGTTGGGCAGGGCGATATTGAGCGAGGTCTCGCTCAGCATGCCCACGAAGGCCCCGATCATCAGCGCGGCGATGGCCGGCCAGGGATGGGGGACGGCCGGTCGTGACCGGTGAACAGAGACAGGGGTGGACGTGTTGTGCACGATAATGATCTCCTTCTTCAGACAAACAGCACGCCATCTTAGGGAGGCGGCCATCTTTTCGTAAGTCGGCATGTCTACTCGCTTCGCCGAAGGCGTGCCGCATCGGGGTGGAAAAGGTTATGCTCGGGAATGGTCCTCAGAGACCATAAGGAGGGTGCGTGTGGATTGGCATGCAACGGTCTACGGGTCAAGAGCCGTTGGTTCAGGAGGCCATGGTTTCTATGATCCGGGCGACGACGAGGAGGGGCGGACTTTCGGTGATCCAGATATCATCTCTGATGCCGCTCTGCGTCGATTGGGGGGCAAGGCTTACTTCCGCGCCCACCAACTGCTGGATGACCGCCGCTTTACGGACCTGCGCCTACGGCACCTGGGAGCTTTGACCGTTCTCAAGGGACGTGTGCCCGCCACCTATCAGCCGGACGGTGACTGCATGGTCCAGGCTCGGCTGGATGAGCAGGCCCATCGGGTCATTGACTCCTCCTGCACCTGCCGGGCCTTTGGGCGCCAGGGTCCTGCCTGCAAGCACGTGGTCGCCCTGATCATGGCCTACAACGAGTCCAGCCAGGCCTTTGCAGGATCGGATGACTGGACCGGCGATCAGGGTCGGTCCGGTTCCGCCCGGTCAACTTCGGGACCTCTGGCAGCCTATATGCACCGGCAGGAGGGTCGGCGGCGGCAGGCCTTTCGTGACCGCCAGCTGAGCCTGCTCAAGCAGGAGAACGGTCCAGTGGGTGGCCGTCATCTGCCCATCGGCTCGGTCGGGCTGATTCCCGATCTGACCAGCGAGCGCGGAGGCTGGCTGGTCCGTCTGCACATCACCCTGTCCTCCCACGGGGTCGCCTACCTGGTCAAGGATCTGCCGGCCCTGCTGCGCGCTGTGGACCAGGGCGAATTCATGTCTTACGGACGGCGGCTGGCCTTCATCCATTCCCGTGACACTTTTGATGACCGGGCCCAGGCTCTGCTGACCATTCTGGAAAGGGCCGGCGCCATCCGCCGCAGTCTGGCCGAACAGGAGGGGGGCATGCGCCGCCGCCTTGCACGCGCAGGATTGGCGGGGATCCGGCTCAGCGACGACGAGGTGGCGCAGATTCTCGACCTGTTCGTAGACTCCGGGCTCACCCTGGACTACACGCCTCCCGAGGACTCCTTCCTGCAGACCATGCCTGCCCCGGTAGTTGGCGGGGATCCGGACCCCGGCATCGCGGTCAGCAAGGAGGCGGATGGCTACCGGATCACCCATGCCCTGGCCGTGGAGCGCTTCATCGTAGGCCAGGCCTCCTCCTTCGTTATCGTGCGCCCTTCGCAACCCGGCTTAGGGCTGGATCTGGGGCCGGTCATCCACCGCTGCAGCGCGCGTTTCATGCGTCATCGGGATCTGCTGGAGACCCTCTGCCGCCCTGGCGAGGATCGGGATCTGCATCTGGACGCCGACGACCTGGATCTGTTCGCCCGAACCGTCCTGCCTGACCTGGATCAGGGTGCCCAGGAAGGATCCGGGCTCTCCGCCAGTCTGCCCGAGGAGTTGGATGCCAGGCGTCGGCCGCCGTGCAGGATCGAGCTTTACCTGGACAGGGATCGGCAGGGGGTCAGTTGCGATCTCAAGGCTCGCTACGGGGACCGTCTACTGCCAGTCGGCGCTGACCCTGCCTCGGAGGATGAACCCGGCAGGGATCGGGAGAGCGAGTCTTTGGCCCGGCAGACGGTCCGCCGTTATTTCCCCCTGATGGAGGAGGGGCTGGCCCGTATCCCCGAAGAGAACGAGGAGGCCATCCACACCCTGTTGACCCGGGGTCTGCCCGTGCTCAAAGGTCTGGGACGGGTCTTCTCCACCCCGGCCTTCGACGGGCTGAGCGTCGTCTCTCATTCGCAGATCCGCGTGGGTGTGCGGGTGCGTTCCGGTCTGGTCGAGATCTCGCCCATTGCCGATGAGGTACAGCCCGAGGAGGTTGCTGCCATCCTTGCTGACCATCGCCGCCGTCGCCGTTTCCATCGCCTGCGCAGCGGGGCCTTCGTCGAATTGACTGATCTGAATACTGAGGCTGTGGACACCCTGGCTGAAGACCTGGGCATTGACCCTGCTGATCTGGCCAAGGGGCCGGTCCGGGTGCCTGACTTTCAGCTCGGCTACCTGGATGCGCTGGTGCCCGAGCAGGACCGCGATTCCAGCTTCCGCGACTACCTGAAGGAGCGCAAGCCTGATCCTCAGGGATTCAAGGTCCCCGACGGGTTGCGCGGACAGCTCAGACCCTATCAGGTAGAAGGGCTGCGTTGGCTATGCACCCTGAGCGACCGCGGATTCGGCGGCATTCTGGCCGACGAGATGGGTCTGGGCAAGACCATACAGATGCTGGCCTACCTGCTCTCCCGTCGGGATCAGGCCAGGGATCGGGGACCTTCGCTGATCGTCTGTCCGGCCTCCTTGGTCTACAACTGGGAGGCCGAGTGCCGCCGTTTTACGCCGGATCTGCGGGTGGCGGTCCTGGCCGGAGGGCGCGGTCAGCGTCAGGCGCTGCTGGATCAGGCCAGGTCCTACGATCTGCTGATCACTTCATACGATCTGCTCAGGCGGGACCTGGACCGGTATCGGAGTCTGCCCTGGTATGCCTTGGTTCTGGATGAGGCCCAGTACATCAAGAACCATGCCACCAAGGCCGCGCGGGCCGTACGAGCTCTGGACAGCCTGCACCGGTTCGCCCTGACAGGCACGCCCATCGAGAATCGGCTGTCCGAGCTTTGGAGCATCTTTGACTTTCTGATGCCGGGGATGCTGGGTCCATACTCTCGGTTCCGGGATCGCTTCGAAATGCCCATACTCAGCGGCGACCAGGATGCCCAGTCCCGGCTCCAGGCCCTGGTGGGTCCCTTCATTCTGCGCCGACTCAAGTCCCAGGTGCTGACGGATCTGCCCGAGAAGATCGAAAACGTGATCAGCGTGCCCCTGCAGGGTCGGCAGCGCAAGCTCTATGCAGCCCTTGAACAGGAGCTGAGGGCCACGCTCAACAAGGAAAGGGATCAGGAGTACGAGGTCGGCAAAATCCAGGTCCTGGCCCAGCTGACCAGGCTGCGGGAGGTCTGCTGCGATCCGCGTCTGGTCTACCAGGATCAAGGCCGGAACCGGCGCGGCGATTCGGCCAAGTTGGATGCCATCGAGGATCTGGTGGTCTCCTGTCAGGATGCCGGACGGAAGATGCTGATCTTCTCCCAGTTCACCTCCTACCTGGACCTGATAGCCCAACGGCTCCGTCGGCTGGACGTGTCCTACGATCTGATCACCGGCGCCACCTCCAAGAAGCGGCGGCTGGAGCTGGTGGAACAGTTCAACAGGGATGCCACGCCGGTCTTTCTGATCTCCCTGAAGGCCGGCAACACCGGGCTCAACCTGACCGGAGCCTGTGTGGTGGTCCATGCGGACCCCTGGTGGAATGCCGCTGCCCAGGAGCAGGCCAACGACCGCGCCCACCGGATCGGCCAGACCCAGGATGTCAACGTCTACCAGATCGTAGCCAAGGACACCATCGAGGAACGCATCCTCAACCTGCAGCACAGCAAGAGCGACCTGGCTTCGCGCTTTGTCGACTCGGCCGCATCCACCGGCGCCGCCGGCGTGGCCAGGCTGAGCAGAAAAGACCTCTTGGCCCTTCTGAGCTGATCCGAAACGGCTGCTGATCTACTAGTCAATGGTCATGAATACAGCATCATGGTGACGAGGCCCTTGGGTCATGGCTTCGGTTATTCTTGATGTATTAGTCAAATCGAAAGACTATATGTATGAGCAGATTGATCGTTGCTCTACCGGTGGATTTGTCGATTTGGCAGCAGTCGACTATTCGGGTTATGGGAGTCTGGTCACCTTCAGCTCCTTTGATGGCAGGAAGCTTGGAGAGCAATCATGATCAGCGGCGTGCAGATGTTCTGCTCAGAGTTTATGGGCACGGCCCTTATGATGGCCATTGCGGTCATGGTCGCAGCCAGCAGGTCGCTCCCCAGGACAGGGGCCTATCGGGCCGACTGGATCAACGCTTCATTGGGTTGGGGTCTTGCTGTTTATGTAGGCGTATATGCGGGGTGGAGAACGGGCGGTCATCTCAATCCGGCTGTGACCTTGGCCAGGGTGGTCGGTCACTGGATTGACCCACAGGCGACCTTGAACGGCCTGGCCATGGGCAAGGGTGGCATTCCGGTCACCATGGCCAATGTGGCCATCTTCATTTCCGCCCAGTTTTTGGGGGCCTTCTTTGGTTCCTGCCTGGGCTACCTGGGCACTCGCAAACATTTCGAACTTCCCACCGATTCAGATACCAAACTCATGGTTTTCTGCACCAAGCCGGCCATACGGTCGAATTTCTGGAATCTGACGTCGGAGGCTATCGGCACGGCCATTCTGGTTGCCTGGGTTTTCCTCAATGGGTGGACGCCTACCCAGGTCGGGCCCTTGGGCGTGGCCCTGGTCATCACGGTTCTGGTCATGGCCCTGGGCGGGGTTTCTGGTGCGGCCATGAATCCGGCACGTGACTTTTCCGCTCGATTGGCATACTGCCTTCTGCCCATGTCCGGCAAGAAGGATGCGGACTGGAGCTACGCTTGGATACCCTTTGCCGGGCCGATCATCGGAGCCTGCATTGGTGTGCTAGCTCCTGCCTGGATGGGGCTGCTGCCCTGATTATCGGCATGGAAAAGCCCCTGGACCTGTCAGGGGGTTATTACGACAGGACCGGGGGTCGAATTAGTTAGGTAGCTCAAGCTCAGTAGCTGGCTGAGGTGGGCTCCTGGAAGCGGACTGTCAGCCCGCGGCCGTGGTGAAGGAACATCTCTGCACCGTGGCGGTCGACGTCGCGATGGGTGAAGAGCATGCGGATGGCGAAAGCCGTCTGGACATCATCAGGCAGGTCCAGGAAGGCCTTGTGGGCATCCCATCCATCGGCTGCGACAGCCTTGTTGGGTACGTAGGCATATCCATAGCCGTCCTCGTCCACGTAGCCCAGGAATGGCAAATCCCATGCCTGGTGGTAGCTCAACTGATCCTTGTAATCCTCGACCTTCTTGAGAGCCTCGTCGCTGATGCCGTATTTGCGTGCGACCTCGTTAGCCTTGGCGGTTTTCGCGTCGGCATCTTTTTCGAACATGGAAGTATCAACAACAATGACTGTATCGTCTGCCATGACTGACCTTTCTGTGTGACGGCCTGCACGTGTGACAATCGACATCATGACCGTGCAGGGCCATGACCGTTCAGGTGACCGTCCATCGTCGACGGTGACCTCTGGATGCAAGATTCCTTCCACTTGCAAGAATAGCAAATTTCGTCTGCAGATAGGGGCAGGGAACCGTGAGGTTCGCCATAGGTGCCCGTCACTAGTGAGAAACGTGTCCAGCTGTGTTCTCCTGCAGGAAACTATCAGCCCAGGTCGGCTTCTCGATCTCTGCGATGCCGAAGCATGCACATCAGTGCCAGGCCGAGGACGGCAGTGCCGATAGCCAGCGCTACAGGCATGACTATGTCTGAGCCTGAGGCGGCTAGGGCTTGGGAATCTGCAGATGGCTTTGCTTGGTCATCAGAAGATTGGTTTCCTGCTGCCGGTTTTTGGCTATTGCTGGGTACATGATCGGACTCGCTCGGCTTGTTCGGCTTGTTTGGTTCTACCGGCGGATTTGGCTTGTCACGTCCTCCAGAGTTGCCAGGGTCGTCGGGGTTATCCGGCTTGGCCTGGTAGGTGTTGGTGAAGGTGGTGTCCTTGCTGGTGATGGTGGCTTGGAGCTGGCCGTTGAGGTCGTCGGTGACGTGGACGTCGACCGTGGCCGCGTGCCGGTCGTAGGTGATGCCGGGCAGGCTGCCCTGGTTCTCGCGGATGGTGTAGTGGTAGTCGCCGGGCTGGTCCAGGGTCAGGTCGTTGAAGGCGATCCTGCCCTGGGCGTCGTTGGATGCCGAGCCCGCTTCATGGCCGGTCTCCCCGTCGTACAGGTGGAAGGTGAACTCGTTGGCCTTCAGGTTCCGGCCCTGCAGGTGCTTGGTGGCGGTGATGACGGGCTTGGCCGGCTTGGCCTGGTAGGTGTTGGTGAAGGTGGGGTTGTTGCCGTCGATGGTGGCTTGGAGCTGGCCTTGCTGGTCGTCGGTGACGTGGACGGTGATCCGGTGCGTCTTCTGGTCGTAGGTGATGCCGGGCAAGCTGCCCTGGGCCTCGCTCACGGAGTACGTGTAGTCGCCGGCCTCGGTCAGGGTTTGGTCGGGGAATGCGACGGTCCCGTCGGCCTTGTTGGATGCTTGGGCCGGCTTCCCGCCCTTGGTGTTCTGCAGGAGGAAGTCGAACTCCCCGGCTTTCAGGCCCCGGCCTTCCAGGTGCTTGGAGGCGGTGAGCCTGACCGTGGCCGGCTTGGCCTGGTAGGTGTTGGTGAAGACCGCCGTGTCTATCTTCTTGCCCTTGCTGTCAGTCCACTGCGCCTTGGCGGTACGTTGTAACTGAGCTGCATCGGTTGTCAAAGTGATGGTCAGGATTGCAGTGCTCTGATCATACGTCAGGCCAGGAATGGAGCCGGTTTCCTGGTGTATACGATACTCGTAGCTACCGTCGTCGGGCAGAGCAGACACGTTGACAGGCACCTGGGCATTTTTGTTGTCGGCGTCTATGGTGATTTGGCTGGGCAACGCTGCGGACGGTGCGTTATCCAGGGGCTCGACAGCCAGTGTGAAGGAGTCTGAGTTGAGCCAGTTCCTGCCTTGGATCTGTACTTTGACTCCGGCAGACACCTCATTGGTGTCCATTGTTCCTGTCAGGCCGCAGTTGTTGAAATCCAGGGATTGGCTGGCCGCGTCCACCATATCCTCGGCCTTCTGGAACTTAATATCCTTGATGACGGCACCTTTCAAGGTTCCGTTCTCCAGTATGTCGCTGGCTGAGGAGTTTTCGCTCGGGCTGGCTCCGCTGGCCTTTTGGATTGTCGTAGACAGGTGGGTCCAGTTCGTATTCGGAGCGGGGTCGAACCGCAGGTGGAATTGCCCTGCCGGTATATTGGTCAGTTCGTACTTGCCCTGGGAATCAGATTTTGTGCTCAGATCATCATATGGGGTGACGACCGACTTGGCGGGCTTGTCGTCAGCATCGTTGAGCAGGGTCACTTTGACATCTTTAAGCAGAATATCTTCCGAAGAGCGGGTGCCGTCCCCATTGACGTCGTACCATACGATGCCACTGATGGAACGTTGAACAACCATGGCCTGGGCAGGCATTTGGTTCAGTGCATTGCCCCAGCGATTCCGATAGAGGTCGCCGGAGGAGTTGTTTCCGGGGTTTATATGGAAAGTAATGTCATAGCGGAATTGGTCGGGCTGCCCATCGATGATGAAGGCCCAGGCGACCACGTTTTCAGGCATTTTCACTTCGCCACTTGTTGTGTCCAAGTCAGCCTTGTCCCAAGAGAGGTATTCCTGGGATTGTATGGAACTCGTGTCATTCACCCGCCATCGAGAATCTGTGGTGTAGCGGATGGTGATTCGGCTCAGACTAGCCCCCGCCGAAGCTTTTATGCTCATATCGGCAAAAGTGGGTTCCCCGTGGAAGTCGGGTTTGCCGCTTGTCTGTTTGTACGGCATGATGTCGATGGCATAGTGATGTTGCTTGCCGCTGCCTGAGGTGCTGCTCAGCATGTTGGTGAAGCCGATTGGTGCACCGGCTTCATTAGTATCCTGTACGGCCGAGGTGGAAAGGCTGGTGGTGTTGGTCCGCCAGGCGTGGATGGTGAAGGAATCGGCAGTCTTCAAGTATGTGTTGGGCTGGGACATATTCTGTTTTGACTGAACTGTGGCAGAGGTCGTCAGGTCTTCGTTGGAGCCGATATCTTTGCTCGGGTCAGTCAGGTCGCCCAGGGAGGTGGAAAAGTGGATGACGCGGTTGTTGCCGTCCACAGGGATGTTGGTCAGTGTCCAGGACAGAGTGGTGATTCCGGTTACGGAGTCCGTGCTCACTGATGGTTCACAGGCGGTTCCGCCCTCTATGTGGCCCATTTCAGGCGTGGCTTCCGTATATGTGCCACCCAATCGGGCGCTGCCGGGGATGTAGTGGAGCTTTGCTGGCAGTTTGTCGGTGATGTAGAGTTCGGTTTTGGCGCCCTTGTTGGCTTGGGAAGCTGAAGTGCCGGTGTTGACGGTTAGCCGCCAGTCAACGAACCGTTGATCGCTGTCTATGTCAAAGTATTCTTTGGGTTTGGAATTGGTGCTTGTTTGCGCCACGGCGTTGGAGATGGTGTTGGTTTCGCCGGCTACATAGAGGCTGTCCCCGTGTTCATTGCCGCCGGTGTCTCCGCCCAGGTAACCGTTTATTTGGTCATAGCTGGCCTTGGTATAGCCTCCGACCGACGTGGCTAAGACGGGAGATTTGATTTTGGCCAGTTCGTAGGGGTTCTGTTGCTTGGCCCAGTCCTCCCATTCCTGATCGCTGGAGTTCTCTGGGCTTAGCCCGGCCATAGCCGCTAATTGGCTGCGGGTGAAAGTGCGCGAAACTGATGTCAGCTGGGCTACCGAACTTACTTTGGCATCGGGGAGGACGTTGATCACAAATCCGCCGAAGCCGAATCGGGAATTCTCTTCGGCAAAACTGGTGGGCGCGGCGGTGTGCCCGCCCAGCAGCATGCCTACAACCGTGCCATGCTTCTTTGCATCCTCCTGCGTGCTATAAAAGTTCAGATCCTCTATGTCGGCATTGGCTTGCTCAGTGTCGTTTTTCCAGTCCTTTCCGTCGGGTTTGGTGGCGTACATGACCAGTTCCTGTGACGGGTTTTGATCGCTCGTTGACTCGTATTTATCGTATTTGCTGTTCTGCCAGATGCCATTGACCCAGGGAATATCCAGACCTGCGGGGTCCGGCAGTCTAACGACCTTTGGGTCGATCTTGACCAAGGACATTCCCAGCAGAGGCAGATCGGCCTTACTGGTTTTGAAGTTGAAGCCGGCCGTTACCCGCACTTGGGTCCCTGCGACTGCTGAGTCGGTCCCCCGTAGGTTGTCAGGAGCATTCCACCACCCGCAGTCCACGCCGTCATCAAAATAGTTAGGAGCCGTCATGCAACTGTACTGAATGATGTTGCTGATGCCTGCCTTTATTGTGTTGGAGCCTAGCGTGAAGATGACGTTGTGCCACATGTCATCGGACTGGTCGGGTTGGTTTGACGTGTCCGTGGGGCCGGTGGCAGAGGGTAAAGACTGGTTTGATAGCGATTTCGCACTCAGGTTGCCGTCGTCGACCTTGCTCTGCAGGCTGAGACCGGTCTGTCCATAGTAGTTGGCCACGTCCTTGCCGCCGACAGTGGAGGGGTTGAAGACATATAGGTAACCAGTGGAGATTTCGGCCACTTCCTGTCGCGTGCAGTCAGTCGAGGCCAGGGCAGGCGTGCACTTGGCGTCTGGTGCATAGGTGTGTCCCAGGTAGGGGAAGGGGTCGTTGGTTTTATAATCCTTCAACGTCAGATCCAGCCTGAGGCCCTGGCTGTTGCGCTGTTCAGCCACGGTGTATTGACCATTGCCCTGGACTCGGTCCTTCCCAGCCGTGCCACCCGTGGATCGGGCATAGCCATAGTTGCTGAGAGTGGGTCTCCAGCCCTGATCGCCGGTGTTGCGCCCGCTGTTGTTGAAGTCGCCGTCGATGGTGCCGATGTCCCAGAAGTAGGGTTGCAGATCCTCTATCTTCGGATAGGCATCTCCGCCAGCGGTCTGCCACAAATTGCTCAGTGACAGGGAAAAGGTTATGGGGCCAGTGGGAACCTCCAAACCCTTGAGACCCTTGGTCCGATCGGGCCAACGCATGTCAACGGCCCAGTTGAACTTGCTGATGATCCCCTTGCGCTTGCCCAGCTCATGGTTGGGGTAATTGCTGGCGGCTGGGGTGTTGAAGTCGAATGTTTGGTTGCCGGAGCCTTCATTGGTTCCGCCAGTGATTCGCAGGTTCAGATTCAGCTTGGCCGACACGGTGACCTGATCGGATGTGGCTGAAGCAGGATCGGTCTTGGTGGCAGTATCCGGAGCGCCCCAGGCTTGGACCTCGGGGGCGAATTTGCTGCCATTGGGCATGCTTCGGACCCGGAGGACCAGAGTGACGCTGGAGGATCCCGGAATAACGGTAGACAAATTCTGTGGAGCGGTGAGTAGCCTGTAAACGGTAAGCACCTGTGTCGGATGACCGTCGATGGTCTCTGTGGTTTGCTTTGGCTGGTACCCCGGCGTAGTGTCCACCCAGCCCATGGAATCCACATCAAAGGTGACCTGGTCTTCAGGCTGGCTCAGTTTGAATTGGAAGCCTATTCGGCCCCGGCGGTAACTGGTTGTCTCGCTGCGGGTATTTACGGCGAAAGAGTAGGTGTAGGACAACTTATCGAAAGTGCGCACTATGTCATTGTCCGCATCGTGATCGTCGCCGGGGTTGTTGTCGTTGTCGAAAGGAGCCGTGCCGGTGGAGCGGGATGCTTGGGACAGTGTGGTGACCACGGCGTCGTCGGTGTCCAGCATGTCCTTGATGACCGATTTGGTGGTCGGCCCTGCGCTGGGTTGTATGGGCGCGGCCTGGCTCGAGGAGGTTGACTCCGACTTCTGAGCGGTTTGGGCTGCCCCGGACGCGGCGGTGTTTAACTGTGGAGTCGAGGTTTGGGTCGACGTGGACGATGTCTGCTGTGCTTGTGTCGTTGCAGATGTTGATGTGGAGGCGGTGGTCTGGGCATCAGCTGTCTGTCCGTCATCGGCTAAGGCCATAGTGGGTATTAACGTGGCCATAGCCAACAGGCCGGCCAGGACTTTTCCGCTCAAATTACCCTTTGCCACGTTTCTCCTTTTGAGCGCCGACGACCGACTGGGGCGTCGGGCCGGGGCATCCCCTTCAGGTCATCCGGTCGACTGTCTACGATGGTTCTCGAGTCATTCGATACTAGCTTTACAGAATAGTATACAAAGTCATTGATTATAATTCTGCTATTGATATGCGCCTCCGGAGTAAAGGGCCAACTATGGACAGAACAGGGAGGTCTGCATGAGTGAACGGGATCATCATGAGCTCTCGCCTGCCGATTTTCCAGGTCACGGAATGCGAGAGCGGTCAGCTGTCTACGGGTTCTTCATCATCATGGGCATCGGTACTTCGGCTTGGATTTCTCGACTGCCAACAGTCAAGGCCAGCCTCGGTCTGCAGCCTTCGGGCCTGGCTCTGATGACCATCCTGGGAGGCTGCGGCGCTCTGGTCGGCATGCTGATCTCGGGCGTATTGACTGATCGGCTGGGCGTGCGCCGGGCCATGCTGCTGGCAGCCTCCACCTGGTGCCTGGGCATGGTAATCGCGGCCTTGGCTGTCACTCTGCGCTCAGTGCCCGGGGTGGTTTTGGGACTGCTCTTCAATTCGGCGGGGATCAGCCTCTGGGGAACGGTCAACACGGTCGAGGCGGGTGCAGTGGAGCGATTCTCCTCTCGGTCCATAATGCCGCGGTTTCATGCCTCATATAGTTTGGGCATGTTTCTTGCCTTGGGACTGGGCTCGCTCCTGTCTCATCTGGGTGTGGCCATAGGTGCGCACCTAGCAGTCAATGCGCTGGTCAGCCTGGCTCTGGTGATCGCCTGCGTTCTGCTCTGCCCGGCTCAGCCTCTAGGGGATTACAAGGGCGGCGCTGACGACCGACGTTCGGATCAGCAGGCGGGTTCAGGCCAATCGTCCGCTTTCGGCAAGCAGTTGGCGGCTTGGGGCGATGCACTGGTTCTCATGCTTGCCCTGATTAATGTGGCACTGGAGGCCAGCGAGGGTGCTGTCAATGATTGGACCGGGATCGGCCTGGTCGATGCCTTTGGCGTCCCCGAGTCCCAAGCCGGTCTTGCCCCCACGATCTTCGCTGCAGCCATGATCGTTTCAAGGTTTCTGGGTACGCATCTGATCGAACGACTGGGGAACATGCGCTCGCTGGTCCTGACCCTTCTGGTCTCGGCTCTGGGCATCCTGGTCTATGCTCTTGCTCCCTCTTTCGTGTTGAGCCTTGTGGGCACTGGAATTTGGGGCGTCGGAGCTGCTCTGGGTGTACCTATCGTCACCACGCTGGCAACCAAGGATCCAGCCGTGGCAGCCCAGCGTGCTTCGGTCATCTCCACTGCCTACTACGGAGTCTCCTGGATCATTCCCCCGGCCATCGGGTTTTTGGCCGACCATACCGGTGTCAGGCCGGCGCTGCTCCCCTTGGCGCTCTTGCTGGTGGCAGTCACCCTCCTGGTGCCTTCGGTGGCTAGGCTTACTCGGGAATAACGCCCTTTGGTTAGCAAAACTCTGCCAACCGGTTGTCGGGCGAATACAAGAGATGGAGACCGGCAGTACGGTCTTTGGGCAGATACTCGGATTCAAACAGCCGTTCCCAAATTTTGCCGTACACGTCAGTGAATTTTATGGCCACAGCAGCCAGTCGACACCGGCCCTGGGGATCGTCATTAGGCAAGATGGATGCCCTTCCCTGCCAGATTCTCCAGGCACTCCTGCAGATAGGCTGCATCGTGCTCGGGATAGATGGGATCCGTCAACGGCACCGCAGTTAAATCCTTGTATGGCGGGCAATGCCTGCCGCGGTAGAGCGGGTCATACCAGGCGGGATCAGGATGGTAGCCGCGCTCGCGCATCGTTGCCATGACCAGCAGATGAAATTGAAAGAGCTTGTATGGGGAGTGGCAGAAGACATAGTCAACGGTGGCATGCCGTCGACCCCAGCCCAGTCCACGCAGGGCGGTGATCTCCCGATGCTGGCCCAGCAGCTGCTGTCTGGGAAGCAGTGGGATTAAATCTTGATGCCACAGTCGCATGACGCCCCCTCGTTGGGGGCATAAGTGAACCCCTCCCTCAGCCTAGCCGCTTGCATTGCTGTGAGGCGGACTGGCAGAAGAAGGGGTTGGGCAATTCCTTACGGGAATTCCTTACTGGGCGATGAATCCGCCGTCCACAACGAATTCGGCACCCAGCGCGAACTTGGATTCGTCGCTGGCCAGATAGACGCAGATCTCGCCGATGTCCTGGGGCTCTCCGATATGGCCCAGCGGCGTCAGCTTGCTCATCCTGTCTTCAAGGCTCTGGCTGATCAGAGGGGTCTTGATAAATCCGGGATGGACCGAGTTGATGCGGACCCCGTAGTTGTTGTTGGCGGAATCCAGGGCAGCGGACTTGGTCAGCAGCCTGGTGCCGCCCTTGCTGGCGTTGTATGCTCCGGCCCGGCTCAGGCCCACGAAGCCCTCGATGGAGGAGATGTTGATAATGGATCCGCCGCGGCCTTTCATGACCCGCATGCCATGCTTGGTGCCCAGGAAGGTTCCGTTCAGGTTGATAGCGATGATCTTCTTCCAGTCATCGTAGCTTTCCTCGTCCATGGTGACGCCCTTGTCGCCGATGCCGGCGTTGTTGACCACGGTGGTCAGCTGGCCCAGTTCCTTTTCAACGGTGTCGATGGTGGAGACCCACTGTTCCTCGTCCGTCACGTCCAAGGTGTGGAAGACGACCTGCCCGGGATGCTCCTGCATGAAGCTGCGGGAGGCATCGGTCTCCTTGATGTCGGTAAGGGCCACCTTGGCTCCCTCACGGACGAAGCATTCGGCGATGCCCACGCCCATGCCGCCGGTTCCTCCGGTAATGATGGCTACCTTACCTTGTAGACGATCAGTCATATCCACTCCTTTATAGAGATGTGCTGTCGTATTTCATCCTATGCGATGGCATGCCCACGCTGCCGGCCGATGTGCGGATGATCCTGGTTCCGCTATTTCTCCGAAGTCGTCCATGAGGTGCCGACAGTTCCGCAGGGGTCACTATATATTTTCCGCTGAAACGGTGTTCCTGTTCTGCTGACTAGGCTGCGCATAGACGTCAAGTAGATGGCGGTAGAGTTCATGATCCACAGGTCGGTCAAGACCGAGGTTGGTGATAGTGACAGGCACCCGGCCCTTGCCGTCCGGCCCTGGTTTCTTCGCGGCCCGCGATGGCCCTATCGCGGTGACATGACCCAAATAGTAGTAGCGACGGTCTGCCGCCTCCTGTCGACGCATGACGAAAAGTGGAATGAAGTGAGTCTTCTGCCAGCCTGGCTGTCCCAGATCCTGACGCATCCATTGGAATTCCTTGGATTCAGGTCTTCTGTGATTCTTGCTGAACCAGCGTAAGGTTTGGTCGTTCAGGAACTGGTCCTGGTACTGGCTGTTGGCGTACTTGATGAAGATGGGCATGGTGCCTGTGGTCTGATTCACCATGTATCCGCCGATGCTCTGGCCGTTGACCTCGTGATCCCAGCCCAGCAGGCGCACGACTTCGGCCATTGTGTATTGCCTGCCCCTACGGAGTCCGTGCTCAGACTGCAGTTCCTCGGTAGGAACACCCCTGAGGGCATCCTGGCAGTTAAGCAGGCCAGTTTTCATAGTGTCCACGAAAAAGTTACGGAAGGTGCTGTGCTCCTCAATCAGTCTGGCGAAGGTCGGGTTCAGTCGGATGGATCCGTTCTCCATGCGGCTGATTAGCGGAAGGCCACCAAACCGGCGAACCTGGGTCGGTGTGAAGTAACTGCCGTCCAGGACGCGCAGAGCCGATGCCATCTGGGTGGGATCCCGATAGGACTGCGGGAACCGTTCAGTCAAGGCAGCCTCGAGCCTTCCAATGTCTGTCGCTGTGTTTATATGTTCGCTCCTGGACAGTTGGTACAGTTGCTCGAGGATAACCAGCTCATGAGGCCTCAAACCAGGTAGCAGGACTTCGGTGGCCATTTTAAGAATGCCCGTTTCGGTTGGGCTGACGGGGTCGGGCGGAGCGCCATCCGTGCCCAGGTTGCGCTCGCGAGAACGTACGAAAGAGTGATAATCGCCTAATTTGGCGGCCATGGTACGTGTTAGCGATGGATCATGAGCATGGACGTCTGTGAGCATAGGGATGCGTCCTAGCTGGAACCTTAGCTGGCGGTATGCTTCGGTCAACTTTTTCATAGCCGACCAATCTGCTGTGTCCAGAGATCGCAGAATACGTGTCCGTGCGATGGGGTCGAAGCTGATGGATGACAGGCCAATAGTGTGGCGTTGCAAGTTGCGACGGGCTATGTCGCGATCGCCTGTATTTCCGTATAGGGCCACAGGGATCAGATAGTTGTTGGCGTAGTTGCCGATGAAGTCTATGACAACGACGCTCTCTTTATGCTCGTAAAGCCGCAGTCCTCTTCCCAGCTGCTGAGTGAAGACAATGCTGGACTGGGTATTGCGGAGCATGACTATTTGGTTGAGCGCCGGAATATCGATGCCTTCGTTGAACAGATCAACAGTGAAGATGTAGTCCAGGTTGCCATTTTCCAAGTCCTGGATAGCTTTGTCGCGTTGCGGAGCCGGGGTACTCCCAGTCACAGCCTGGGTACGGTAGGGGCGTTCGGCCTGCTGATTGAACTCACGGTTGAACAGTTCTGACAGTTTTTGAGCCTCTTCGCGTCTGCTGCAGAAGACAAGGCCGGTGATCTGCTGATGGTAGGGGCTGTACTGCTGCAGTACATCGATAATGTATCTGACCCTGTCCGGGGTGGCCAGCTGTCCTATTTCGTATGTCAACTGACTGCGGTCTCGGCTGTGGCTATCATCATTGACGGTGATGCTAGGCCGGTCATTGCCGCTAGCGGGGTCAGCCCCCAGGTATTCGGCTACCCCGTAATAATGGAATGGGCAGAGCATACCCTCGTCCAATGCCTTCTGCAGTCGTATCTCGTAGGCTACGTTGTATCCGAAGAGTTCGAAAATGTTGAAACCGTCGGTGCGCTCAGGTGTAGCCGTCATGCCTAGAATGAAGTTTGCTGCGGAGAAATGGTCGATAATTGCTTGATAGCTTTGAGCTCCGGCATGGTGGACCTCATCGATAAGGATGTAGTCAAAGGCATCAGGTGAGAACTCTTTCAGAATATTCGGGCGACTCATGGTCTGCACCGTTGCAAATAGGTAGCGTCTGTCCTTCTTTTCATCCTTCTTCCGGTCACTGCCGGTAAATAGGCCGGTTTCCTCCTCGGAGCAACCCAGAATTTCCTGATAGGAAGACTGTGCCTTCTCCAATATCTGCTCTTGCTGAGCCAGGTAGAGCATTCTGGCTGGACCGACCTGCTTGACATCCAGGGCCGATAGGTAGGTTTTACCTGTTCCTGTAGCTGAGATGATGATGGCCCGGTGCTCGCCCCGAGCCCTCAGCTCCCTCAGGTTCTTCAGGGCTTCCCGTTGCATGGAATTGGGGCGTATGTGTCTGTGCTGGCGTGCGGCCTCGAGTTGTTTTCTGGGTGGGGCGTAACGGCGAAAATCCTCTTCATATTGCTTGATCCAGTCTTCTGTCAAAGGCTGAGATTCAGCCACTTGTCGATTAACTTCTCGGCTGATTTGGTCGATCAGCGCTCCCCGATCCAAGGAGGACAAGCGCAGGTTCCACTCACGTTGATTCGTCAGGGCCTGTTGTGTGAGATTGGAGCTGCCGATGTAGAGGTCATAGTATGGTTTGCCATTTTTTAAGTGCTTGGCGAAAATATAGCCTTTGGGGTGGAAGGGTTGGCCCCCCGGTATGGCTTGAGTAGTTGAACCCTCTGACTCTGATCCCTGCTCGCCTTGCCAGACTCTTACGTCGGCTCCGGTCACGTCCTTGAGTCTGAGCAGCTCCCAGAAAGCTCTAGGAGGATTGAAATAGTTCTTAGTGGAGGTGATGATCCGCCCAGGCCGGCTGCCAGGTCTGGCTTTTTGGTTTTTGAACTCTTGGAAAAGAGCAAGCAGGGTCTCGGCGGATACGAAGGCGACTGAGATGTCGAAAGTCTCGCTTTCCTGAAGTTCTTGGCAAAGCGCGTCCTCCATAGTGTCATCAGGTTGGTTGGTGATCAGTCGGGGTGTGAAGTCCTGGGCTCCAGCAGATAGCTCCCCAGTCGGATCGTCGCCTATAAGGCCTGTAACCACGCCTTCTAATATCGATGTCGAATCAGGATCTATTTGCAGATGGATCTCTGCATTCAAATTAAAATCCATGTTTTCCTCGATACCCTTGCAAATTTCAGTTTCCCTAGTTTGACCGACTCGGCAGATTGGCTGTTCGAGCGTTCATTGATGTTCATGGTAGGGATTCCCAAAGCACTGGTCCATAGCTGTAAGGATGGCTGCTGCCGGTCTGTCGGCAGGAGCCCAGTTCAAGGTTGAAAGATCTTCTGGAGCCAGCCAGCGAAGAGCTTGGTGTTCGCTGCGTTGCGGCTGTCCTTTGGTAAGGCGGCAAAGTTGAATGTGGAGGGCGATGCGGCCGAACGGATAAGTGTACATGGTCGTGCAAACTGGTTCCAACACCTGGACCGCGCAATCAAGTTCCTCGAAAATCTCACGGCGCAAGGCTTCCGAGGGTGATTCGCCGGGCTTGATCTTTCCTCCAGGGAACTCCCAACAACCTTCGAGGGTGCGTCCTGGTCCACGTTGAGCACATAGAATCAACCCATTTTCAAGAATGGCTCCACCTGCTACGCTCGTTGTCTTTGTCCGATTGGTCTGCAGTGTGGTCATGAGTGCTCAATCGCCTTTCCGCCTTTGGGAGCCAGGTCCAGGATACAACTTGGCGACTTCTAACAAGTGTTCAAAGGCCAAGGTCTATGACTGGGGGAGAGGATATGGATTCGCCACCCGTCTGCTGAGAAAGAGGCAGGGTGGCGAAATAGTTGTAGGGCCAATTGTGGCAGGGTTCGATCAACTGGTTTGAGTGGCCGACTTGCGCGTACCCTTCAAAGGAATAATGCCCAGGAACAAGGCCGCAACCATAATCAGGATGCTTAGACCGAACATAATGATGTAGCCGTGGGGCTGGTCAGCGATGGCGCCCCAGAAGAGAGCGGCGAAGGCTGAGGCCAGGGAGCCCACCATCTGAATACGTGCATAGATGTTGGTGTAGTCACGCGAGCCGAAAACCGCTGTAACCAGAATGGGCGTCTGCACCGTAGTGCAAGCGTAGACCAGGCCGAAGGCAAAGGCTCCTAGCAGCAGTAACGCAGGCAATCCGGGGAAAGCGACCATGAGGCAGACACCGAGGATGCCGCCGCCGATGCCCAGACAGAGCCCGCCCACGATGCTGCCGTCGTTGACCATGCCCAGGATGACCTTGCCGATAGCCTGGCCGGCCATACAGGAGGAGGCAATTAGTCCCGTGTAGGCCGCCATGGATGGCAGGGATGCCGCATAGGAGGGCAGGAACTGATAGATGGTCTGATTCATGGTGATTAGACCGCAGAAGAGCGCCAGTGCCCAGAAAGCAGGGGAGCGCAAGGCCTGGGAAGCCGTCATGTCTACGGTAGACGCTGCAGGCCCTGGACTCTTTTTATCTCTGTCCCCGGCGTCTGCGCTATTGCCGGTCGCCTCACCGCCCGTAGACTGCTGGTTGGCGGCGCCGTAGGGATGCAGACCCATCTGCTCGGGCGTGCCGCGGATGACGAAGATGGTGAAGGGCAGGGTGACCACCAGAATGAGAATGGCGAAGACCAGGTATCCCCGCCGCCATCCGTCAGGGGCGGACCTAATGATCATGGTGCCTATCTGGTTGAAGATCACTCCGCCTATGCCGGTGAAGGCCATGCATAGGCCGATAAAGAACCCGACCCGTTTGCGGAACCAGGCGTTGATGAGCGTGGGCACTGACAGATAGAGGATGGCCGGCATGCCGATTCCCAGAACTACTCCGCATAGATAGAACTGCCACATGGCGGATGATCGGGACATGCCCAGGCAGCCGAGTCCGGCAAGGATGGTGCTTGCCGTCAGGACGATGCGCAGATCGTAACGGTGCATCAACCATCCGGCCACCGGCAGGAAGATGACCATGGTGATGCTGAAGATGCTGAAATATCCGGTGAATGCGGCCTTGGGAACATGGAAGTAGCTGCTGACAGGAGTGAAGAAGATGCCTGCGCAACTGCATACCAGCGATACCGGGATGGCCGTGAAGACGATACCCGACAGCACGATCAGGTACGGATAAACAGCCTGTTTTCGTGATGAAGGCTGCATCGGTGTGGTCGACATGACTGCGACCTTTCTCTCGCGAAATTGGGACCGGTCAACTGCTGCTTGGTTAGTATGTTCCCATTGATCTGCGGCTCGTCTGTTCTGAATGTCCGCTATGGGGAATTTAAGAACTAATCGTAGTTCAATATTTGACCCTCGCCTATCGTTACAACACAGATTAGGTCAATGCAGATTAAGTAATTTTGTGACACTGTCGTTCTTTGCTCCTTGCAATGGGGTGATCGAGCACGCTTTTTGCCTCGCAGCCGCCTTTGTTCGTAGATCTATATGTGCCCATGCTGGCGCGGTCCTACTGATCTGTCCTTCTCGAAAGGTTCAGCCCTGTCACGCATTTGGTCATGGTTGTCGATGTGGACCTGGTTGCAGTCAAGACTTGCACTTCCAGCGACTCGAGGTTGTACCATCAGGCAGACTGAACATCCAGGAAAGGCGGGACTATGACAGTTGCAGATAAGACGGTGCTGATCACTGGAGCTTCGTCCGGCATCGGGGAGGCCACAGCGAGACTGTTGGCACAGCGGGGGGCCAAGGTGGTGCTGGGCGCTCGCCGCAAGGATCGGCTGGATACAATCGTCAACGACATCGTTCAGGCGGGTGGCCAGGCGGCCTCCATGGCTCTGGATGTGACTGATCGACAGGCCAATAAGGACTTCGTGGCTTTCGCCAAGAAGCAGTTCGGCGGAGTGGACGTGGTATTCCTCAACGCCGGGCTCATGCCTAACTCGCCCTTGTCGGCTCTGCATGTGGACGAGTGGGACCGTACCATTGATGTCAATCTCAAAGGCGCACTGTATGGGATTGCTGCGGCCCTGCCGGAGTTCACCGGGCAGCGACATGGTCAGTTCATCGCCACCTCTTCGGTGGCTGGGCTCAAAGCCTATACTGGCGGAGCGGTCTACGGGGCAACCAAGTGGGGCCTGCGTGATCTGATGGAGGTGCTCAGGATGGAGTCCGCCCAGGAGGGGACCCATATTCGTACCTCTACCATTTATCCGGCGGCCATTCGAACCGAGTTGCTGGACACTATCACGGACAAACAGACCCTGGCTGATATGAACAAGACCTACGATAGCTACCAGATCGACCCCGAGCGAGTGGCTCAGGTGGTGGCCTTTGCCATTGATCAGCCCGAGGATACCAATGTATCGGAATTCACCGTTGGCCCCACCATTCAGCCTTGGTGAATTCCTCCGCTGCTGCCCTTAGTCGCCGCTTGAGGAGAGCAGACGAATGCCGGCTTGGGCCATGGCCTTTCGAGCTTCAACGCCCTGATCCTCGCTGACCGGGACGGTCAAGTCCTCGAAGACCGTGACCTGGTAGCCCAGCTTCGCGGCATCCAAGGCCGTTTCCTTGACGCAGTGCGATTCGGCGATGCCGACTACATCCACTTGGTCGACGCCAGCTTGCGCCAAGGCATCGGCCAGGGTGACCCCTGATGACTTGGCCGCAGCGAATTCCTCCCTGCTCTGGATCCGATCAGTGTTGTCTTCGATGCCTTCGAACCCGGAGTAGGCAGCTGAATACTGACCTTTTTTGAAGTGATGGGTGATGCCCAGCCCACGAATACTGGGATGCAGCTCTGCCCCGGGCGAGCCCGCTACGCCATGTCTGGGCCAGGTGTCCACAAAATCCGGGTGATCGGACCAATGAGATCCGGGTTCGATATGCCAATCCTGGGTGGTGGCCATGTAGGCGTAGTCCTTGGCATGGCTGTGGATATAGTCGGCGATTTTACTAGCTGTAGCATTGCCTCCCTCAACTCCCAGTTCACCTCCTTCACAGAAGGTCGGTTGAACATCCACGACGATCAAAGCCTTGGACATGGTGATCACTCCCTTGGTCGATGCTGACGGTAGGCAGAGGAAATGCCGGGTGAAGCTCCACGAACATTCCTCTTATGTATCAGTTTACTTTTCGTAAACGGGTCAGGCTTTCGGCTTTGGGTCATGTGGACGAATATGCCTGAGAATTGCCCTCATGTGTACAAGATGGCAAGGCAGGCAACAACGGGGATTGAATGTGAGCCTTGTAGGTGGACTCATGCGGATTGCCAGGGTGTTTGCTTGGTATCCTGAGTGCCAGGATTGTACGGGGTTATGGCCGGTGCTTCTTTTTCAGCCTGTCTCTTCATTGCCAAGGCGGAGTCAAGCATCATCCCAAAGGAGAAGATGCGAATATGAGGATCAATGAGTTCGGACAGCCCATTGGTGACGCGGTTTCGTTTGCGGGGACCATGATGCCGAAACCTGTCAACTTGACTGGCAGGACCGTTCTGGTAGTGCCCTTGGAAGAAAACCAAGGTGATGCCTTCTATGAGCGGATTTTCGGTCCGGATTGTGACGAAGCCATCATGACCTACAGCACCCACGATCTCTACCCTGATAGACCAGCATTCGACTCAGGATTCGCATCCATGATTGCAAGCCGGGATCCCCTCTTCTTTGCTATTCTCCGCAAGCCATCTGTACCTGAATCTGGTGTCGGTCAGTCTGCAGGTGTGAAGGACGTGGATATACGGAAGCATGTGCAGTTTCATGATTCGTCGGATCTGTTGGGCATGTATGCCCTGATGCGGATTCGGGCGGATATGGGAAGCGTCGAGATGGGCCATGTCATCTACACCAGGGAGCTGCAGAGAAGCAGACAGGCCACTGAAGCCCAGTATCTGATGGCTCGGCATGTCTTCGAGGACTTGGGCTATCGCCGATACGAGTGGAAGTGCGACAGCCTCAACGCGCCCTCGCGGGCGGCTGCGCTGAGGCTGGGATTCAAGGCTGAAGGCCGGTTCAGAAACGATATGATCTACAAGGGCCGTACTCGGGATACGGATTGGTTTTCCATAATGGATAGTGAATGGCCGGCCGTAAAAGAGCGGTTGGAGACCTGGCTCGATGATGACAATTTCGACCAGGATGGCAGGCAGAAGCGCCGTCTGCGAGATTGCTGAACCATTGCTGATCTGAATACAGCCGCTTAAGGTTGCATTGCTGAATCCTTGGTAAAGCCGAAATAGGTATTCATTGCTCGGGCTGTGGGAGTGTCATTGCGGCGCTTCAGTGCAAGCGGAGCCCCCTCAAACAGCACCTTGCCGCCCGTGCTCCCGGCTCCTGGACCCATATCGATCACCCAGTCAGCCTGACCAATGAAGCGCAGGTTATGTTCTATGGCGATAATAGTGAGGCCTTTGTTGGCGATGAGTTTGCGCAGGAGCGCAAGCTGTTGCAGGATATTGGATTCGTGTAGGCCACTGGTGGGCTCATCCAAAATCAGGGTCTCATGAATTCCGTCCTTGAGCAGCTTAGCCAGCTTGAGGCGTTGCAGCTCACCGCCCGAGAGCGTATCGAGGGCCTGCCCAACGGATAGGTATGACAGCCCGACATCTTCCAGGGCCTGCATGGCTGGGCCCAGCGTCTCGTGATATTGGTACCCGGCCTCATTGGCAGTCAGCTTCAGCACCTGGGCGATGCTGAGACCGCGATGTCTGGCAGACAGAGCCTGCGTTGAATACCTGGTTCCGTGGCAGCTTTCGCAGACAGTGCTGGTGTCGCCCATGTAGGCAATATCCAGAGTGACGGCCCCCTTGCCCTTGCAGACTGGACGGGCTCCGGCAGCATTGAATGAGAAGAGTGAGGGGGACTCGCCTGTGGCCTTGGCGAAGGCCTTGCGCAGCTGGTCGAAGACGCCCAAGTAGGTCAGCAGGTTGGAGCGTCCGCTGGCCTTGATTGGCTTCTGATCCAGGAGGATGGCATCATGCTGTGCCATGAAGCCTTCTTTGATCAGGGTGCTCTTACCCGAGCCGGCCACTCCGGTCACCACAGTCAGCATATGCCTGGGTATCTTGGCGTGGGCTTCTCTGACGTTGTGGGCAGTGACCTTGTCTATTGCGTAGAAGCCTCGCGAAGGCACCGCCGGTTCGTTTACAGTGCCTGGATCTGACAGAGCTCTGCCAGTGGCTGTGCCGCTTTCCAACAGAGACTGATAGCTCCCCTCGAAGACGATCTGTCCCCCTTCCTTGCCTGCTCCTGGCCCCATGTCAACGATATGGTCGGCGATGGCGATGAGCTCGGGGTCATGGTCCACGATCACCACCGTATTGCCCTTGTCTCGCAAGCCCTTGAAGATTTTCGTGATCCCGGTCAGGTCCCGGGGGTGCAAGCCAACGCTTGGTTCGTCGAAGATGTAGAGAACGTCATTCAAAGGGGTGTTCAGACAGTTGGCGATTTTCAGGCGCTGCCCCTCACCTCCGGAAAGCGTAGAGGTGCCACGCTCCAGACTCAAGTAGCCCAGACCAACCGTTATCAGGTTGGCTATCTTGCGCTCCAGGTCCTGCAGAATGGTATCAGCCTGATCGTTATGGATCTGCTCCAGCCAGTCCTGCAGGTCAGACACGCTCATGGCTGAGCAATCGGCTATGTTCAGTCCGCCGATCTTTGCTGAGCGTACCTTGGCGTTGACCCTGGCCCCTTGGCAGTCAGGACACTGGGCGATTCGTGTAACTTGCTCGAGCTCATGCTGGTATTTGTCGTTGCTCTGATTCATGAAGGTCTTGGTGATCCGGGGCACCAATCCTTCATATATGGCCGTCTTATGCCAGGCGGGGCCAGGGTGTGCCGGTTTTTGCTGCTTGCCGTGGAGCAGAAAGTCGAGGTCGCTGCTGGTCCACTCACGTAAGGGTAGATCGTTGTCAAAATAGCCTGAATCCGTATACCTGGTCAGTCTCCAGCCGCCCGGCTGGAAGGTGGGAAAGTTGATGGCTCCCTGATTCAGCGAGAGATCCACGTTGAGCAGGCGATCAAGCACCAGACTGCGTACAGTACCCAGGCCCTGGCAGGTCGGACACATCCCCCCAGGATTGTTGAAAGAATACGTCATGGAGTACCCGATGAAGGGCTGGGCCATGCGGGAGAACAGCAGGCGCAGGGCGGTGTAGATGTCGGTATAGGTGCCCACGGTCGAGCGGGCGTTGCCCGAGAGCTGTTTCTGGGTGACGACAATGGAGAAGGGCAGGTTGTCGATGTGGACGACTTCCGCAGGCTCATACTTGGGCATGAGTTGCTGAATGTAGGAGCTGTAGCTGCGGTTGATCATGCGCTGTGACTCGGCTGCCAGCGTGGAAAATACGAGAGACGACTTTCCCGAACCCGACAGGCCGGTGACCACGGTGATGGCCCGCTTTGGTATGGCCAGCGAGACATGCTTGAGGTTGTGTGTGGAGGCCCGATCAATAAGAATGCACTCGGTCTTCATCGGTCGACTCGCTCCTGGCGCAGTTTGGCGATAAGCCTGTTGGCAAGAGCTGTGAACTCTTCCTGCTCGTCTTCGGACCAGACCTGTCGGGCATCCTCCTCGAGGGTTTTGTGCTGTTGATCGATGATGCCGAGCATGTCCCGGCCATCCGGGGTCAGGCTGGTTTCCAGCTCGCGCCGGTCATGAGTATCGGGCGTTTGTTTGATATATCCGAGGTCGCGCAGCGTGCTCAGGTTCTTGGAGATCTTGGATCGGTTCATGCCGAGCCGTTGGCCAATCTGTGAGGGCGTGGACGCTCCTGTGCGCAGAATGGTGAGGATATCGAACTGTTGCCAGGTAATGTTCCCCGGATTGACCCTGTTGCGCTCTGCTACGAATTCGCACTGCAGATACATGAGCGCATCGTAGAGGGAGGACGGCTTATTTGATTTCATTATCGAAACTATATCATATTGGAAACTATCTATCTCCCGGATAGGCAGCTACGCTCTGGCTTCGGTCTTGTCTGACTGTATCGGACCGATGAAGTCAGGTCTCAGGAGGTTCGATATTCGCTGTGTTTTGTTGAAATAGCGCAGGATATTTCATGGAACGCTTAATCGGACCTTTCTGTGCAAAGGACGCTCTTGCATGAGAGTAGGTGTGTGTTTGCCGGGTGGATCCCTTGAGCCGGGTTAGCGGTTCTTTGTGTCGGTTGCTCCAAGGCAAAGAGGGGCTATGGGACTCAAGGCTCATGATTTGTTAACAGGGGGTGGTGGGACGGAGTGTCAACTTATCGCCCTATCAGTTTTGCTTAGTCGGTCGGTTATGCAGAACGACGATACTGACACCTCAATGCCAGGTAAGCCAGCATGTCCACCGGTCGGAGAGGCTGAGCTATGGCTCTTCTTTGGCTCGAGCATCCCCTCGCCTCCTGTATTACGAACGTTGTTGGATAGGTTTTGTAGTTCTTTGATTTGACAGCCAGGCTTTCTTTGTTAATAATGTAGCATGCTACATTTTAGGGAGGCGGTAATCTTTGGAGCTCTCGGAGAAGCGGCCAGAGGGACTGGTCAAAATAGCCAACACTCTGCTGGAAAAGCACATGAATGAGTGTGTGCGGAGCATCTTTCCCAATCTGACTGGTCCCCAATTTGTCATGGTTTATTACCTGTTTGAGCATGAGGGCCTGGAGGTGACGCAGAAGACTGTGGGCGACAGGTTCCGTTTGAGCCATCCCACGGTTCGGGGAGTTGTCAAACGGCTGGTCAAGGCAGGATGGCTGACGGCAAAGCCGCAGAGTGATGACCGACGTCAGATGGTTCTTGAGCTCACCGCGCAGGCGCGCAAAGAGCTGAACGCCCACCAGGTCGAGATCCGGCATGTATTAGAGACCACGGGCGAGCTTGCCTTGAAAGGGTTCGATGAGCAGGAGAGCAGACAGCTGGTCGGCTACCTGGAACGAATCATTAGAAACATGGAATCCTGATCTGCTTTTAGTCGGATCACGCAGGCTTCGGCCCGAGCCGGTGAAGGACGGAGAGGATGCGGTATGAGTAAGGATGGCGCCAAGGGGGAAGGCAGCCAAGGCGGGGCTGAGGGAAGTCGCACTGCTATGATGGGCACGCTTTTGGCAGGGGCTTTCCTGTCCTTGATGGCGGAGACTTTCCTTAACAATGCTCTGCCCACCATCATGGCGGAATTCCATGTGTCCCAATCCACTGCTCAGTGGCTGAGCACCTCCTATCTGCTGGTGGTGGGGCTGATGATACCCGTATCGGCTTGGGTGTTTTCCAACTTCCGATCCAAGCACACCTTCATGGCCATGATGGCTATTTTTCTGACCGGCTCCCTGGTCTGTGTCTTCTCCGAAGGGCATTTCGCGCTGTTGTTGGCGGGCAGGATCATTCAGGCCGTGGCCGCTGGATCGTTGATGCCTTTCATTCAGAATGTGGTACTACTGCTTTTCCCGCCGGATAGGCGCGGTGTGGCCTTGGGCATGGTGGGCCTGGTGGTGGCCTTAGGTCCTACGGTTGGCCCCACGCTCTCTGGGTTTGTTTTGGAGCACTGGTCCTGGAGGGCTTTGTTTGTGCTGCTTGCTGTCTTGAGCGCTGCGATTCTGGTGGCCTCGTTCTTCTTGGTCTACACGGTCAACCGCCAGGTGAGAACCCGGCTGGACACGCCTTCCGTGGTTTACTCCTGCCTGGGTTTCGGGCTCATTCTGTACGCCCTGTCGGCCATTGGGGACGCGGGCGGTGCGTCAGTGCTTGACCTGGGATTGTTTCTGGCTGGTGTGCTGGTAGTAATCCTGTTCTGTCGGCGTCAGCTTCATCTGAAGTCTCCGCTGGTGAATTTGCGTGTTTTCATGAATGCCACCTTCAACCTGACCAGTCTGCTGAGCACCCTGAGCAACATTGCCATGGTCGGGGTGGAGCTGGTGCTTCCCCTGTACTTGCAGAATACGCGCGGGTCAAGCGCGCTCGCCTCTGGTCTGGTCATGTTGCCGGGAGCCATTGTCATGGGCATATTCAACCCACTTTCTGGTCTGATCTACCAAAGAATCGGGGCGAGGAGAATCGCCCTTTTGGGATACGCGGTGTTGCTGACCGGAACCTTGCCGATGATATGGTTCGGCACCACTACCAGTCTTATCGTGATCGCCTCCTGTTATGCTCTGCGCTTGGCAGGAGTGGCGCTGGTCATGATGACTACTTTCACCGAGGGCATCAACGCACTGCCTGCAGAACTCACGGCCCATGGCAACGCGGCTGCCTCGACTGTCCGTCAGGTGGGCGGTTCGCTCGGTACGGCCGCCGCTATGATGATCGTAACCATCGGTGCCCAGCGTGGCAGCCTCAGTGGAGCCATGACAGCCCAGGCTCTCGACCAGGGCTACCAATGGGCCTTCATCTTCCTTGCAGTCATAGCCCTGATCGGCCTATGCGGCTCGCTCTTCCTTAAACTGAATAGAACTGCGACTGAGTAAGAAAGGTGTCTTTTCGCTTTCAAAGCAGGGACAGTTGCTGACATCGATTGGCTCATGATGCCAACGAGCAGGGATACAGGCATCGGTCATAATTTGATACTTAAAAAGGTATGACGCTTATATAGATGTACGAAATGGAAATTGATATGATGCCGATCATTACATTTGCAGATCGTATAACCTTCAGTCTGCTGTGGACGCACTCAGCGCTCAGACCAGAAGAGGCGCCTATCAGCCTGTCCAGGAAGCGACCGGTGATTCGCTTAGGTAAGATCACCCGTTGCAAAGATCTATGTGTGCCAACTTGTAGCTGGTGACGGGGCTGAGCGTATCCTCTCTCGCATTTGCCGTAAGTCTTCAACGGCATGGCCTTGAACTTTCTTTGTCTCGCTCTGCTCGCAGCGTCTTGTCGCCTCCAGACATCCCTGTCTTGCCAAGTACTTAGGTGATCAGGCGCCTTATCGTAACAAGACCGCCTAGCTCACTATAGTAAACGACCTGCTAAGACCAGACATAGTGGAAGAGAACGGGATCGACAGCGCCAAGGATGGCAATGCCGATATTCTGCATACAAAAAGAGTCTTGGGCCATTGTCCAAGACTCTGCTGGCGGAGGATACGAGATTCGAACTCGTGAGGGCGTGAACCCAACACGCTTTCCAAGCGTGCGCCATAGACCACTAGGCGAATCCTCCATGGCTGCAATGAATGGGGTCATAGTCTATGTGACCCTGATCAAGGCAACTAGGAAATAGTAACACAGGGCGGGGATTGCAGGCCAGTCCAGACGTGTCGCCGGCAGTTTCCGCCCTGTTTCTGTGTTACTTGATCTGATCCATGGAAAGACCAAGAGCCTCAGCCACGCGCTGGCCGTACTCCGGGTCAGCCTGGTAGAATTGCCTGGTCTCGAGAACCTGGATCTCCTGGTCATCGACGGATCCCAGGGTGTTCTTGATGGTCTGGATCAGACGGTCCTTCTCTTCCGGGCTCATCAGCCTGTAGAGACGGCCGGCCGCGGAATAGTAGTCATTGTCATAGGGGCGGGAGTACTCGGTCTGCCCTTGGACGGCATCGCTGTGCATTTTGGCATCGTTGTCTTCCACGGGGCCGCCCTTGCTGTTGGGCTCGTAGTTGACCGATCCATCCTGACCCTGGGACATGAAACCGTCCCGCTCGTAGTTGTGGACCTCGTTGACCGGGCGGTTGATGGGCAGCTGTTCGTAGTTGGCGCCCAGACGGTAACGTTCGGCGTCCTTGTATCCAAACAGGCGGCCCTGCAGCAGCTTGTCGGGGGAAGGCTCGATGCCGGGGACGAAGTTGGCGGGGGAGAAGGCGGCTTCCTCCACATCGTCAAAGTAGTTGGTCGGGTTGGTATCCAGCACGAACTCGCCTATCTCAATGCGCGGATAGTCCTTCTTGGAGACCACCTTGGTCACGTCGAAGATATCGTCCTTGTAGTCCAGGCCCTCCTGGTAGGGCAGGATCTGCACGCAGACCTTCCACTTGGGGTAGTCGCCCCTGTCGATGGCATCGTAGAGATCATGCAGGAGGAAGTCCGTGTCCTCGGAGGCGACCTTGGCGGCGGTCTCGTCGGTCATGTTCTTCACGCCCTGCTCGCTCAGGAAGTGGTACTTGACCCAGAACTGCTCGCCTTTCGCGTTGACCCACTTGAAGGTGTGGCTTCCGTAGCCGTTCATGTTCCGGTAGCTGGCAGGGTTGCCCCTGTCACCCATCAGATAGGTGACCTGGTGTACCGACTCAGGGGAGTGCGACCAGAAGTCCCACTGCATCTCCTGGCTGCGCAGGTGGGTGGCCGGGTCGCGCTTCTGCGAGTGGATGAAGTCGGGGAACTTCAAGGGGTCATTGACGAAGAAAATGGGGGTGTTGTTGCCCACCACGTCGTAGTTGCCCTCCTGGGTGTAGAAGCGCAGGGCGAAGCCGCGCACGTCGCGCAGGGTGTCGGGATAGCCGGATTCGCCGGCCACCTGGGAGAAGCGCAGCAGGACGGGCGTGGTCTTGCCTGCACCGTTGAATACGTCGGCCTTGGTGTAGGCGCTCATGTCCTTGGTCAAGGTGAAGGTTCCCTTGGCCCCAGCCCCCTTGGCGTGGACTACGCGCTCTGGTATGCGCTCGCGGTTGAAGTGGGCCAGCTTTTCGAGGAGCTGGTAGTCCTGCATAAGGATAGGTCCGCGGGTGCCTGCCGTCTGGCTATGGTTGTTATCTGCCCAAGGCTGCCCTTCGTTGGTAGTGAGTTTGTCGTTCATGTCTGCTCGATTCATCTGACCTCTATGAGTTTTGCGATTGACGGTCCCAAGCTGGCCAGGTCTGCGACCCAGCTCCTGGTTAACCACTCGATCGCTGATAGCAGAACTCTTGATAAAATCCTGCTATTCTCCACCGTATCTGACAGGGGATGAAGTTGGTGGATATGCGCGCTGAGCGAGAGTCAGATAAGTCACTAATCGAGCAAGATGCTCATGACGACGAAGAGTGATGTGTCTGTTGTGGGCGGAATTACAAGAGAGCCGCCGACGATGCCTCATTCAATCGGCAAACGGCGACGGCTCTCACCGGAGCATTGGTGCTCAGAGCATCTGTATCAGTTCGCCCACATCCTGGATGACCAGCTGGAGGTTAAGCCCGGTCAGGACAGCCACGACAATCCAGGCCAGGAAGGCCATCCATCGAGGGTTGGCATACTTGCCCATGATCTTCTTGGAGGAGGTGTACCAGACCAGGGGGATCATGGATATGGGCAGGGCCACGCACAGGAAGACCTGGGAGTAGACCAGCAGACTATCCAGGGCGGACTCCTTGCCGCCGAAGGCGATGGTGCAGATCAGCACGGGGATGATGGAAATCACGCGGGTGACCAGCCTGCGCAGCCAGAGAGGAATCCTCATGCGGATGAAGCCCTCCATGACGATCTGTCCGGTCAGGGTGCCGGTAATGGTCGAGTTCTGACCGGAGGCCAGCAGGGCCACAGCGAAGAGGGTGGAGAGCAGACCGGAGGCGACCGGCCCGGCGATGGTCTTGTCGCCAAGGGCGTTGTAGAGGGCAGTGAAGGTATCCAGCCCCTCGCCGTGTCCGAAGAACATGGCTGCACCCAGCACCAGCAGCAGGCAGTTGACCACGAATGCGGCGGACAGCTGGATGTTGGAATCCCAGGTGGCGAAGCGGACCGCGTTGGCAACCTGACGGTCGTCGCTGCGGTCGAAGTCGCGGGTCTGAACGATGGATGAGTGCAGGTAAAGGTTGTGGGGCATGACCGTGGCGCCTACGATGCCCAGAGCCATGGTCAGCTGTCCGTTGCCCAGGATGGCCTTGTCGGGGATGAAGCCGCGGAAGACTGCGGGCATGTCGGGCCTGGCCAGGAAGACCTCGTAAAGGAATACCGCCATGATGACCAGGATCAGGGTGGCCACGATGGCTTCGATGCGGCGGAAGCCGATCTTGGTCAGCAGCAGGAGGATGAGCACATCCAGCACGGTCAGCGTCACGCCCAGGATCAGCGGAATGCCGAAGAGCAGTTTCAGGGCGATGGCCCCGCCGATCACCTCGGCGATGTCGGTAGCCATCACAGCCAGCTCCGTGCAAATCCAGAGGACGAAGCTGAGCCGGCGGCTGGTGTGCTGGCGGGTGGCCTGGGCCAGGTCCAGACCAGTCACGATTCCCAGTTTGGCCGACATGTACTGCAGCATCATGGCGATCAGGCTGGAGATGAGGATGACGCTCATGAGCAGGTAGCCATACTGGGCGCCGCCGCCGATGGAGGTGATCCAGTTGCCAGGATCCATGTAGCCGACTGCCACCAGGGCGCCCGGGCCGGAGAAGGCTGCCAGGTTCTTCCAGAAGGAGGAGGTCGAGTTTGGCACGGAGACCGTGGCGTTGATCTCTTCCAGAGAGCGCCCATTGGCCGTCTCGATGATGGGATGGGATTGGTGCTGCCGACTGGACGGCGGAGTCCTGACTTCGGATCCGGCTGGACTGGCGGACCCTGAGGCGGGTCGGGTCTGAGTGTTCGGCATGTCACCTTCCTTGATTGTGGACCGTGGCGGTCGTGTGGCTGTCTATAGACTTCGACCCTTCGAAGTCTAATGGCGCTTGATGAAGAATACCAGAGGTGATCTGTGACAATGTCGAAATATGCCTGCAGGGTTGCTCTCGGATCGCGCCTTGGATCTGTGCTATAGACTGTGGAACATGGGAATTGCCGAACTGTCTTCCAGCGCCCAGGATTATCTCAAGGTCATCTGGGATCTTCAGGAATGGGACAAGGGCCCTGTACAGCCCACTGCGGTGGCCGAAAGGACGGGCATGAAACAGTCGACGGTTTCGGGCGCGCTGGGCCGTCTGGTCGATGCTGGTCTGGTCACTCACAGGCCTTACGGCAAGGTGGAGCTGACTGAGACCGGTCGTCGCTATGCGGTCACCATGGTCCGACGTCACAGGCTGCTGGAGACCTTCCTGGTACAGGTCCTCGGCTACGGCTGGGATGAGGTGCATGAGGAAGCGGACAGCCTTGAGCACGCTGTCTCCGACAAGATGGTGGACCGCATCGACGAATATCTCGGACACCCTACTGCGGATCCACACGGGGATGCCATACCATCGGCTGACGGAGATCTGCCCGATATACCGGCTACCAGTCTTCTATCCGAGGTGCCGATAGGCTCAAAGGTCTGCATTCAACGAGTCAGCGACGAGGATTCGGACATCCTTAGGTATCTAGTTCGTCTCGGCCTAGTGCCTGGGAGTATTCTGCGTGTGGAAAGCAGGGGAAACAAGGATGGGATTGCGAAGTTTCAGGTGAGTATTCTTGCGCCTGCTGCAGCGTCTTCTCCCACGGAATTGGTTAATAATCCGGCGACGAACTTGGAAGCACAGAACGAGGATGCGTGGGATGTTGTCGATGTGGACTTAAAAGCCGCTGATCTGATTCAGGTCAGTATGGCATGATGGTGATGGCTCTAGTCAGATGCCAAGAATCTGTGCGGGTCAAGTCCATTGCCAAGGAACAGCCAGTCGGGCAGATTCCGGCGTAATCCTTAAGGGTGCAGGTATGGATGCGGATATGAGAAAAAATCGCGAACTGGGCCAAGGAAAAGTAGTTGGCTCATCTGCCTTGGTAACATGCCCGCTGGCACGTGATCAAGGCAGTTGCAGATCGGCAGATTCAAGTTCCTCTTCGGTTTCTCGGCTACTTAGACATGCCCATATCTATGCGGGACTGTTCGGAATTCTGATCGCCTTGATATTGGTGCTGGTTTGGTTCTCCCGCACTGGAGATATTTGGTCGTCTCCGATTCAGGAAATCGATGCCCCTTCTCATTATTATTTCATTCGTAAGTTGCTTAGGAATGGTCTATCGGTTGCGCTGACTCTGAATCCCAATGACTCGTTTTATCCGCCTTTGTTTCACCTTCTGGTTTACGGGATCATGCGGTTGTGCGCATTGTTTGGCATCGACATCACTATATTTGCTGGTGTCAATCTGATTTGGATTGCTTATGCCGGTTTGATTTTTCCTATGGGCATGCTGCTCTGGACCTCGTATTTCCTGGATGGGCTGTGCACTTGGCAACGTTGTCTGCTTTCTGCCGCTGTGCCCATATTGTCGGTCATCTCAGCGGCTTTCCCATACTGGACTCTGAGTGCTGGTCCCCTCCTTGCCTATGGTCTGGGGACTGCTTTGCTGCCTTTCGCGCTTTATGCCGGTTTGCGATTGATGGATGCTGTGACTGCTGAACGTGCAGATGGCTCTCGTCATATATTGCAGTGGGCGATCGTCAACATCCTTTTTGCATTGCTCATCATACTGGCTCATCCACGGGTTGCCTTCACCTACCTGGTACTGATAGGGTTTTTCATTCTCTTCAGATTGCCCTGGCGCTGGATTCTCGCGGCTCTGGGAGGTCTGGGAGTCGCAGTTCTGCTTTTTGCCCTGTATGTGATGCGCCGTGATCATGGGAAGGATTTCCTGCATCCATCCAATTGGTTTCACACTTATCAGCCTACGCGGAGCCTGTCTGAAGCCTTCCGAATTGTCATTACTGATTTTCTGCCTGGTATTTCCGGCCTGGCAATGGCTGTCTGCCTGGTGCTTTCCATTGTGTTTGCACTGGCTCTGAGCGGCAGACGGTTCAAGGATGGTTTGGCACTTGTTCTCTCATATGTACTGATAGGGGTGATTTTCGTATGTGCGGCTGCGGTAAAGGGGCCACTGGCTAATGTGCTTACCGCTGCTTGGTACCGAGGAGAGACTCGGCCATTAACAATGATCCCGCTTGGCGTTGTGCCTCTGTTGGTTTTCGGTATGCGATGCCTATTCCAATACAGACCGGACACAAATAAGAGGTCTTTCGTGTCGACCCTCTATAGAGAGTACGGATCGAATTTTGTAGTAGTTCTTCTCTTGGTCTGCTTGACAGCTGCGGCCTGCTTCTTTAACTCTACTCGGGAGGCGGTAGCATCGAGCGTGGCTCGAAACACGGGTTTTACTAAGACTGACCAGTCGGAGCAGCTTACCGACCGGAAACGCCAAGTGCTTTCTCAAGTCAACCAACTGGTGGGGCCGCATTCCACTGTGATTGCTGATCCGCTCAACGGATCCATGTATGGGATGACACTGTATGGCATGGACATGCTGTACCCGGTATATAACCCCATGGATACCAAGAACGGCAAGGTCTTTGGTCAGGTTGAACACGCGTTCGCTTCCGGGGATCCCGAGCTCATGTTGAGCACGACTTGTCCGGTTACTACCAGCTATGACAAAGGGGCCGAAAACAGGACCGCAACTCAAACGAATAAGTACCTACTCACTATGGGCGATCAGGCATCTGATCTGCAAATGTTCACCTATAAAGCCCAGTATTATCCGTTCCATAATCAAGCACTTGTCGATAGCTACATAAAATCGGGGGCTCTTCAGAAGGTCAAAGACTTCGGGTCACCTGCCGGAGGTGGTCAGCCTTGGGAGCTCTACCGTTTATCGTGCAGCTAATAGATGTCAATACCAAGCGGTGCGTGTTCATTGATGAGAGTAATGACTGTGCGAGATCACTGTAGCCTATTCCGGGATATGTCTAGATCAATGAAATTGGGCTTCTGAGAAAAGACGGCAATACCAGTTAGTGTCGCTTCGATAAAGTGCAATAATCTGTTGTGTTGCCTGTTAATAACACTACAGGATATGGTACGCCATAATCAGTCAATTCACGAACATGGTCGTTAGCAGATATAGGCAAGTATGTTTTTATCATTCCGTATACTCTTCGAGAGTAGCCGAAGCAGGGATGAACTATTGACCAGGGCAGAAGTCGTGCAGTGTTTCCGGCCGGTCAGGCTGAGATAGTACTTCATTCCGGTAAAGGGTAGATTATGATAGTCGAAGTATATTTGCCTTGTTATTGTGCTGTCATTAGCGGCTTCCCTTGCAGGGCGAAGAGAAGATGCGAAGGAGTAACAAACGATGCTGTACGGTTTGACGATATCTCTGGTTATGCCATGCCGTAATGAGGCAAAGCATCTGGCTCGGATGGTTGCCGCTATTCCCGATTTCTACGACGAGATAATCTGCGTCAGCAATAAATCCACTGATAATACGGTTGCAATTGGTCGACAGCTTGAAAAGTTGTATCCACGTTTCCATTTACTTGTTGATGATCGTGTAGTCTCTGGAATCGGTTATGGGTTTGCTCATATGACTGGAATCGGTAGAGCCAAGAGTTCGATTATCGTATGTGCAGATTCCGACGGTACTTATCCTATTGAAGATCTTCCACGTATTTTAGGCATTATGAAAGACCGTAGTCTGGTCTTTGCTTCTTGCTCACGGTATCCAGATAAAAACATTCCTTTCACCCTGCAGCTGGGGGTAAAAGTCCTGAACCTTGAAATTTTCTTTCTTTATGCAATCATCATTCATGACTCCCTGTCTGGGATGTGGGTATTCGAGCGTAGTGTTGTTCCTTCCCTGCATTTGACGGAGGGCGACTGGAACCTTTCTCCCCAGATCAAACTTAATGCTCATAAATATCTGGGCGATCGTTTCGGCGAAATTAAAGTTACTCAGCGGACTAGGCTTGGAGAGACAAAACAGTCCTACGTAAAAACCGGGCTGGGTCATTTGAAATGGATCTTCAAAAACCGCTTTACTCAGCGTAAGGGTATCCAATCTGCCGATTAAAACGGTAATGTAACCACTCACATCGATATCAAAAATTACAGGCCATAATCTTCTACGAAGCTGGATGTCCTTGAGTCATTAATTTTAGATCGCCTCGGTATTGTGACTTTTCTTCGTAGTTTCCTCTCCTGTGTCCTTTATTTTTGGCGGCTGTGTAGTATTGGATTCTGCTTTGGAATCTTTTGCAGCAGTGGGGTTTTCGCCAGAGGCATGGAAGACAATGCAGACTAGGAGGGGAAGGAAAGGTTCAAGGTACCTGGCCTGAATTCCCTTGATGGAATCACCAATCCTCATCAGAGGCAGTGTATTCCATGTGAGCATCATTGCTGCATAGACCATATAAGTAAGGAGGAGGAAAGCCAAAGCCGAGGTGATCTGGTATCGATATAGACTTATGAATTCTCGAGTTGAAGTAACTTTGTATCGGGGACGGGGGAAGTTGTGGATGAGCAATCCCAAGGCCAGACCAATTATGACTACTAGGAGGATTGAGGGAGCGCCTAGTCTAAGCAGCTGCATGGGTTCTCTCATGAAGTTCCACGCCACAGCTATGAACATCCTCAATGGGTGGCGAAGCATGAAGACTAAATTCTGAGAGACGGATGCTTCAGCCCAAACCGTTGAGTACAAAGAAGACCAAGTACCATACACTGCTAGAATTATAAGGGCGGAGAAACCCAAATAAAGAGCTTTCCGTTTGGTCGAGAGAATCCGTCGAGGCAGGACGAGAATCAATATAGCAAGACTTGCGTAGACGGTTTTGCACATGAACAAGAGCACTGTCAGCACCGATATGGCTATCATCTCCCTCCTTGTGGCGGGCTGGTTACGTGTGGTGATGGCCATGAAGAGGGCGATAAATACGGCGCACAGGCTGATAAAAAGAGAATCTGCCATGAGACTCGATGCGATGAACATACCATGTGGCAGTGCACCGATGATAGCCAAAAATATTTTCCCTCTAGGGATGATAACAATGGCTAGGCAGAACATGATGATGTAAACCAGCAGGTTGCTTATCCGACCCAATTGCCAAGTCTGGTAAGGGGATTGATGCGTATGAAGGCCTATCCAGATGCCCATAGCCTGCGGCAGGAATACAGCAGGGAAATATTGGTTGGCGCGGTTCGTGAGTTTAAGGGAATCTGTGGTGACTTCCCTGCTTGGTGCCGAATTATTAACAGCCTTTTGAGCCTCAATTGCGGGATCATAGTCTACTGTCTGATTCAGAAGAGTCGCTACTAATGCGTTCTGGCATCCTTGAAGACTTAGAAAGCGGGAATCGCCGTGAAGCTGCTGGATTTTAGTTGTATTACCGTAGTGATCTACTTGTAGATCGGGTTTGTTGAGAATTTGTCCGGTGGCAGCGGCGTACGAGGCATAGGCATGAATATTTGGATCGGGTAAGGACAGCGCACCCACTGTCGTGATATAGAAGCTGCCTTGGAGCAAGGCGAACATAAGAAAGAACAGCAGAGCCCCTTTGCTCTTTTTCAGGACTCGTATTGGTTGCTTTTGCATGTTTGGGCTCCTGCCGATAAACATACTAGAAGATAATATGTATGCGCTGATGCTGGACGATAAAGTAGGCATTGACGATGCCGAGGATCACGGCTATTGCATTGGAGAAGAATTCTCTGCTCTGGGAGTTTCCTCAATAGAATCGGTCGGTGTCTGCGGGGCTCGAGTGGTTGATGTCTTCTCGGGCGGGAAGAAACAGATGCTGGTCATGAGGGGCAGAAGCGGGGTGAGATACCTCCCCTGAAACCCCTGTATCGCATGGACGGTCCTCATGACAGTCATATCGTTCCAAGTGAGATCAATGAAGAGGAAGGCCAGGAAAGCTGCGCAGAAGAACGCGACGATGGAAACCCAGACGTAGCGGTATCGACGTATAGAAGCAGACGGAGAGTTCTGGCCCGCCGCCATATATCTGTTGGATGTGAACAGAATGATCCAAGCCGTCAGCACGACGAGTGTAGGGACTAAGGCAGTTGGACCGATTCTCAAGAGCTTTTTGGGGAACTCTATGAGATTCCAAGAAATAGTGAATATGACCTTTAAGGGGTGCCTGAACATGAAATGGGTGTTGTCAGCAATGCTAGCGATTGCCGGTACAATCTGATAGAACGAACTCCACAAGCCATAAATTGGGAGTGCAATCAGGGCTGATATGCCTGTGAATTTGGCCTTGCGTTTCGTTGTCATTAGTGACTTAGGCAGAGCCCATACCAACAGAGCCAGTGCCACGTACACCGTTTTAAAGAGGAAAAGGCAAACAGTGAGTCCTATAAGGATTCCCATCTGACCTCGGGTTACCGGTTTATCGTGGGTTGAGAGGGAGAAGAAATAGGCGATGAAGCATGTACAGATACTGATAAACATTGCATCTGCCATGAGGCTGGATGCTATGAATATGGTTGGGTAGAGCGAACTCAGTATGGCTATGAAATACTTCCCTTTGGGAATCATTGTGATGGCCAGGCTGATTAGGAGGAGGTAGAAGGCGAAATTCGCTATTCTCCCACATTGCCAGACGTTGTAGGGACTAAGGCCCGTGTGGAGTCCGATCCATACACCTATCCCCTGTGGCAAGTAGACCAGAGGAAAGTATTGGTTTGCACGCGAAGGAAATGTCTTGTCAGGGAGAGTGACTTGGACAGACGGTCTCTGATCGGCCAAGCGTTGATTGCCTATGTAAGGGTCGGTGGCCATGGGGTCACCGATGATGTCCATCACTAACGCGTTGTTCATGCCCTTGTTGTGGAGGAATCGGGAGTCACCTGAAATATGCTGGGGCTTTATTGTGTTTCCGAATCTGTCCGTATGACGCTCTGGCAAATTCATTATTTGCCCGGTTGCCATGGCATACGAGGCGTTGGCATGCATGTCACCGTCTGGCAGGGTCAGGGCTCCGACATTGGTCAGAAAGACCATGCCCTCGAATATGGAAATAATGAGGAAGAACAATACCGCAAAGGTGCTGTGACTGTTCAATCGTTTAGCTTGCAGTTTCACGCAGGCCCCCTTGCTTAGCGACCATAGAGGCTCGCAGCTGAATACAACAGAGTTACATTAGCACACCTAAAAAAGGAAGTAGCGTTATCGTATAATAGTTCGCATGGCAGATTTCTTTTCACCCAGTAACATCCTTGTGACCGGCGGCTGTGGATTTATCGGCTCCAACTTTGTTCACTATATAGTTGATCATCATCCTGATGTGCACGTCACCGTATTGGATGCGCTTACCTATGCCGGCAACCTAAAGAATATAGAGGGGCTACCGAAAGATAGGGTCGAGTTTGTTCATGGCAATATCTGCGATGAAGAACTGTTAAATAAAATCGTACCCGACCATGATGCTATCGTGCATTATGCTGCAGAGTCCCATAACGACAACTCGATAATGAATCCCGAACCCTTTGTACAGACAAATGTTGTGGGTACTTTTAGACTCCTCGAAGCTGCTCGCAAGTACGATGTCCGTTATCATCATGTGAGTACAGACGAAGTTTATGGCGACCTGGCCCTTGATGATCCATCTAGGTTCACAGAAGAGACACCCTACCGTCCTTCAAGCCCATATTCGTCGACGAAAGCTTCTTCGGATCTTCTGGTCCGTGCCTGGTACAGAACCTTTGGGGTTCGAATGACCATTTCCAACTGCAGCAACAACTACGGTCCTTACCAGCACGTGGAGAAGTTCATTCCCCGTCAGATCACCAATATTCTGGATGGAATTCGCCCAAAACTCTACGGCGACGGTCTCAACGTCAGGGATTGGATTCATACCGAAGACCATTCAAGTGCTGTCTGGACTATTCTGACCAAGGGTCGTCTGGGGGAGACCTACTTGATTGGAGCAGACGGGGAGCGCAACAACATCAATGTTCTTCGCGACATCCTTAGGGTTATGGGCCAGCCTGAGGATGCCTTCGACAAAGTCAAGGATCGTCCGGGGCATGACCGTCGTTATGCAATTGACTCCACCAAACTTCGTACCGAGCTTGGGTGGAAGCCTGTGCATACAGATTTTGAAAGTGGCTTGGAGCAGACAATAGATTGGTATAGGAATAACCGGGATTGGTGGGAGCCTGCTAAGGCAGCCACCGAAGAGAAATATCGTCGCAACGGACAGTGACCGTGAGGACAACACGTCGGGATGCGAAGTTGCTTTCTGCGTTGCTCGAGCGTTATCCGCTTCCCCTAGTGATGAAAGATGATCGAACCCGTAAGAAAGTGACTAAATAGTAACCATGTCTTTTGATTTCGAAAAAGAGTTGAAGGTCACCAAGACCAACATTCCTGGACTTTTGGTCTTTGACCTGCCGGTGCACGGTGACAACCGAGGCTGGTTCAAGGAGAACTGGCAACGAGCCAAGATGACGGAACTCGGTCTGCCTGATTTCCATCCGGTGCAAAACAACATCAGCTTCAATGCCAGCCGTGGCGTTACCCGTGGTATCCATGCCGAGCCCTGGGACAAGTTCATTTCCATCGGGAGCGGGGAGATTTTCGGTGCCTGGGTTGATCTCCGCCCTGGCGAAGGATTCGGGCAGGTGTTCACCACCCGGCTAGACCCTTCTAAGGCCATCTATGTACCTAGGGGAGTGGGTAACAGTTTCCAAGCCCTGGCCGATAACACGGTCTACACCTATCTGGTCAATGCTCACTGGTCCCTGGAGCAGAAGAAGACCTATACCTTCGTCAACCTCGCCGACCCCCAGCTCGGCATTGAGTGGCCCATACCGCTTGATCAGTGCGAGCTGAGTGAAGCGGATACGAACCACCCCATGCTGGCCCAGGCCAAGCCCATGGCTCCGCGCCGGACCATGGTGACCGGTGCCAGCGGCCAGCTGGGGCAGGCCATCCGTCAGTATGTGCGGGACCACGATCTTCAAGGGTTCGAGTTCACGAACATCGAGGACTTCGATTTCTCCGATCCTGAGGCATACGACCAGTTCGACTGGAGTCTGTATGGCACCATCATCAATGCCGGTGCCTATACCGCGGTCGATATGGCCGAGACGGACCAGGGGCGGCAGGATGCATGGAAGTCCAACGCCGTGGGGCCGGCAATGCTGGCCAGGGTCGCGGAAGAGCACAACATGACCTTGGTGCATGTCTCCAGTGATTACGTTTTCGATGGGCAGCAGAAGGAGCACGCTGAGTCCGAACCCTTCGCCCCTCTCGGTGTGTACGGTCAGACCAAGGCAGCCGGTGACATCGCGGTTTCGAATATACCCCGCCATTACATTCTCCGGTCCAGCTGGGTGATTGGTCAGGGGCATAATTTCGTCAAGACCATGATGGGGCTTTCCGACCGAGTGGCTGATCCGGATGACGGTCTCGACTCGGTTACCGTCGTGGACGACCAGGTTGGCAGGCTGACCTTCACCGAAGACATGGCCGCAGCCATCTTCCATCTTCTGGATTCGCAGGCACCATACGGTACCTACAACCTGACCGGTTCGGGGTCCATCACCTCCTGGGCTGAAATTGCAAGCCGCGTCTTCGAGCAGACCAATGGCAATGGCGACAAGGTGAAACCGGTATCGACCGAGGACTACTACGCGGGAGCTGCCGGCCCTATTTCCCCGCGTCCGACAAACAGTGCCCTCTCTCTGGATAAAATCAGAGCCGCCGGCTTCCATCCCAAGGATTGGGAGGGTGCCCTGACGGATTACATCCACTCCATTCTCGACTCCCGCTGAGTATCCTGCTCCCGGCCAGACCGCTATGCGGGGGAACCGCAGAGATTTTGTCACTCATCGATTCCTGCTGGCGGTCGGCAGTAAGCTGTCTTAAGTTTGACACGGATGTAAGAGTCTTAAGAAAGGCGTCACGTGATGAGAGGCATCATTCTTGCAGGCGGTTCGGGCACGCGGCTGTATCCGTTGACCACCGTCACTTCCAAGCAGCTGCTTCCGGTGTATGACAAGCCTATGATCTATTACCCTCTGAGTGTTCTCATGATGGCGGGAATAAACGAGATACTGATCATTTCCACCCCGATGGACATCGGTAATTTCCAGCGACTCCTAGGCGATGGGAGCCGGTATGGCATTAGACTCTCCTACAAGATCCAACCCAGCCCGGACGGTCTGGCCCAGGCATTCATCCTGGGTGAGGACTTCATCGATGGCGAACCCTGTGCCTTGGTTCTGGGCGACAACATCTTCTACGGGAACGGCCTTGGTCGCACTTTGAGGAGTGCAGCCGGCAACCAGCACGGGGCAACGGTGTTCGGCTATTACGTGGACGATCCGGAGCGGTACGGCGTGGTCGAGTTCGACAAAGACAACAAGGTCGTCAGCATTGAGGAGAAACCAGAGCATCCGGCCAGCAACTATGCGGTGACCGGACTGTACTTTTATGACGAGAGGGTCACTGAGTTCGCTAAGCAGGTTAGGCCCTCGGCACGCGGTGAGTTGGAAATCACTGATCTGAATCGTCTTTACCTTCAAGATGGATCGCTATGTGTTCAGACACTGGGACGCGGCTATGCATGGCTGGACACAGGGACCATGGATTCCCTCTATGAAGCCGGCGAATTCGTCAGAACTGTTCAAAAGGCTCAAGGCCTGCCTATCGCTGTTGTGGAGGAGGTGGCCTATGAGAATGGCTGGATCACCCGTGAAGAATTGGTTGAAGCAGGCCAGAGGTATGGCAAGTCTCCATACGGGCAGCATCTGTTGGATGTTGCCAACAACAAGATCATCTTCAAGAAACATGTGGATCAAGCCTGACGATTCAGGAACCTGCATCGAGAGGTGCAGATTCTGTGCTCAGGAACCACTGGGGAGATAGCATTGAAGATTACAGAAATTTTCAACAAAAAGAATCGACTGTTGCTCAAGGCCATGGTCTCCACAGACTTCAAGTTGCGGTATCAGGAATCTGTCTTGGGGTACCTGTGGTCGGTTCTCAAGCCTCTTATGCTCTTTGCCATTATGTATGTTGTCTTTGTGCGCTTCATGCGTTTCGGAGCAGACGTGCCGCACTTCGCTGTGGCTCTCTTACTTGGCATCATACTATGGAACCTCTTCAATGAAACAACGACAGGAGGTATGCTCTCGATTGTAGGGCATGGAGATCTTCTGCGTAAGATCTACTTCTCCAAGTATGTGGTTGTTGTGGCATCATCTATGAGTGCCCTGATTAATTTCGGGTTCAACTTTATCGTTGTCATCGTCTTCGCCTTGATCAATGGTGTCAAACCATCGTGGTCTAACCTGCTCATTGTGCCAATTGTATTTGAACTGTATCTCTTGGCCTTGGGCATCGCTTTCTTTCTTAGTGCGCTCTACGTTAACTTGCGCGACCTGAACCCTATTTGGGAGGTCGTGACTCAGGCTGGGTTTTATGCCACGCCAATCATCTATCCGATTAGTATGATTTCCTCCAAGGCTGGCATCTATGGCCCTATTTTTGCCAAGCTGGACCTTTTGCTCAACCCTATGGCTCAGATAGTGCAGGATGCCCGACATGTGCTGATTTCTCCGGCCAATCCCACCTTATGGGAATGGGAAAGCAACTTTTTCATTGCCTGCTGGCCTGTTGTTTTTTCCCTGCTGATCTTCCTGTTAGGACTGAGGTTCTTCACCGTTAAATCTAAGTACTTCGCGGAGCTGGTATAAATGAAGTTTTCTAATAAAACCGACAGCTTGCCTGATGATGTGGCTCTGAGGGTTTCCCATGTGTCCAAAGACTTTAAACTGCCCTATGAGAAGACCAACAGCCTTAAAGGTGTTGTCTTCAACACAATTCGTCGTCAGAATGGATACACCATTCAGCACGTGCTCAAGGACATTTCCTTCGAGATAAAGAAAGGCGACTTCTTCGGTATCGTCGGCAAGAACGGCTCCGGTAAGTCCACGCTTCTGAAAATCATCTCTCGCATTTACTCTCCTAACAGTGGTAAGGTCCAGGTCAATGGAAAATTGGTGCCTTTCATCGAGCTGGGCGTGGGATTCAACCCTGAACTTACGGGCAGGGAGAACGTATATTTGAATGGGGCCATGCTAGGGTTTACCCGGGAAGAAATCGACGATATGTATGATGATATCGTTGATTTTGCTGAGTTGGGTGACTTCATGGAGCAGAAGCTGAAGAACTACTCCAGTGGTATGCAGGTGCGTCTTGCTTTCTCTGTAGCAATCAAATCGCAGGGTGACATCCTTGTTTTGGATGAGGTACTGGCTGTAGGAGACGAGGCTTTCCAAAAGAAATGTCAGGATTATTTCTTCGAGGCTAAGCGTGAGAAGAAAACTATAATCCTGGTCACCCACTCTATGAGCGATGTGCGCAAGTTCTGCAATAAGGCCATGCTGATACAAGATGGAGTAATCTCCAAGTTCGGCATGCCGGATGACGTGGCCAGCGCATATTCCGATTACTTCCTAGAGCAGCAGCAGAAAGCCGTGCAGAAAGACAATGAAGCCGTTCGCCTGGAGCATGGTAACGGAATCCGGATGGTTGATGTACAGGTCACAGCCAACGGGAGGAGCACGCAGCTCCTCGATATAAATCAGAACTTCACTATAAAGATCGTGTTCGAGTGTGATCGGGATATACCTCGTGGAGTCTTCGCCATCAACCTAATTGATCAGCAGGGCAGGGTGGCTCTGGCCACCTCGAACAAGGTCAATTCGGACAAAGACACCTTCACTAAGGGACGTCATGAAATTGTATTCGAAATCGAGAATGTGTTGGCTTCTGGAGATTATCACGTCAATATCGCAGCCGCCTCAGGAAACGACCTTCTACTCAAGCAATCCACTGTGTATCAGTTCCAGGTTCGCAAAGCTAAGCTCTATGACCAAAGCTTGACTCACCCTAGGATCAGTGTAAAGCTGATTTGATGATGACATCGAGGCGAATGCAGGGCAAACGTGTACTCATTACCCAGAGCTCTTTGAATCGCATAGGAGGTAGTGAGGTCCAAGCTCTAGAGCTGGCCCGATATCTTCAGAGTGTCGGATGTATCGTTACGGTCTATGCCTGGATTGTCGATGATCTTGTCGGTTCCCTATTCGCTCAGTCCGGTGTTCGGATCATTACCAGCAATATGGTGGATTCTGAAGACTTGCACATGACGGATTTTGACCTCATCTGGGTACAGCATGAGGTCCTGCCTAAGACCTTTTTCCAACAGCTCGAAGGACTGGGTTCCGGCCCGCGTCCGTGCGTGGTCTTCTCTCATATGTCTCCTTATCGTGAAGTCCATCTGGAGCAGCCCTATACATATGATTTGGAGAACCGGATTGCGGATCGGATCGTATTCAATTCCTCGGGAACTCTCGAGGCTCAGCAGGGATACTTTTCCAAGGACGATTCACGCCTTGCCATATATCCCAACCCTGCACCGATGAGCTTCGTCGAGAAGCGTCATACCATTCGACCTGACTTGGGCAGAATTCTCATTGTCTCAAACCATACACCGTCCGAGCTTCTCCGAGCAGTTGACTCCCTCAAAGCGCGGGGCCTAATGGTGGATCGGCTGGGCGATGTGACCGAGCAAGCCAACTCTTTGACGACGCCGGATCTGCTGGACAGATATGATTGTGTCGTAACCATCGGTAAGACCGTGCAATACTGCCTGGTTCAGGGCATACCAGTCTTCATCTATGACAGATTTGGCGGACCAGGCTATTTGACGGCGGAAAACTATGAGCAGGCTGCTCGGTTCAATTTCTCTGGCAGAATGGAGGGGTCCTGCCCATCCTTGGTTGATGAAATCAATCGCCATGCCGGGAGCATAATCGATGGTCCGACCTTAGCGGCTCAGATTCTTGAGGGATATACTGCCGCCTGCGATTTTCAGACAGCTCGGCACGATGAGTTCATTCGTTGCTTTGCCATTGACGGGGCCGTGGACCGGGTAGTTGGCGATATGTCTGCGAGACCAGAGTCTTTAACAGGCATAGATAAGGGTTATGTCGATTATCTATTTCGAAACAGTCAGATGGTCGAGGATTATGTCCGCTCCAACCAACTAGCCAACAACCCCAGATTGGCTTTTTACCGGCAACAGATCCAACTGTTCCGAGGTAAGAATAGAGCTTTTTCTATTGACGACCAGACGACACTTTGTGAATCCATGCATGAGGAGAACCATCTTGAAATACCGGCGGGGGATCATAGCATCTTTCGAATCGATTTTGGCGAACTGCCATGTCTGATTACCGATCTAACTGTCCATGCAGCTGCTGCAGCCAAGGTAAAAGTTAGCTCAAATGCCTCTTTTGAGAATGCGGGTACTCTGTTCTTTCTCTCTGCTGATCCTCAACTTTATATTGAAACAGATCCGCCGGGCAGGGAGGTATCACTGACTGCTCGCGTATATCCTCTTGACCATGTCCCTCCTCAGCCTCTGGCCATATTGACCGAAAGGATCCGAAGGCATCAGGACAGCGACCGTGCTGATCTTGAGCGGTGGCAACGATTCAGGAGTCAGCCGCTTGTGGCCTTATTGATCAAAATCCGTAGGGCTCTCAGAAGTGCGAAGACGAGGAAGAAAAAGGATGATCGTTCATAGCGCCACAAATTATGAGATTTCCATTGAGGATCTGGTGAGAAACCCCACGGCTGGCACCGTAACGGTGTCCGGTTGGGCTGTGGATACCTATCGCAAGATCGAGTTGGGCATGCGATCAAAAGATAAGGATGTAACCGTTGAACGGCAGGCCAGACCGGACATCACCACGACTTTTGAGCTGGAATCGTCGGCTCGACCCGGATTTGCTGCTGTAGTTCCCACTGACAAGAAGTCATTCAGTCTTTTCTTCATGATCAATGGTGCTGAGCGACCGATTCAGATAGACCTGTCCCGCTTGGAACAGAGACTCAGAAAAGATAGGAAGAGGCAACGCCTGAAGCAGATTGCCTACCGTCTTATTCGAGATTCCTTCTCGGCCAATGTGAGGGCTTTGTTGAAGCATTTGAAGAGAAAGGTTACCAAGCGGCAGAAGTTCTATGACGAGTGGATACGGACCCACGAGGTAGAAAATCCCGAGACGGCGAAGCGCGCCATAGATGGGTTTGCCGAGAAACCACTAATTTCGATAGTGATTCCCGTGTACAACGTGGATGAGCAATGGCTGCGCAAGTGCGTGGACTCCATGAGAGACCAATGGTACTCAAACTGGGAACTGTGCTTGGCTGACGACCACTCTTCTGATGGGTCAGTGCGGACACTGCTGAAAGACATATCCGCCAGTGATCCTCGAATCCACGCAGTGTTCAGGGAGAAGAATGGTGGCATAGCTGCTGCCACGAACTCTGCAATCGAGCTAGCCAAGGGGCAATATATCGGCTTCATGGACAATGACGATGAGCTTGCCCCCAACGCCCTCTACGAAGTGGTCGTGGCGATCAATTCAGATCCCACCATTGATTTTATCTACACGGATGAGGATAAAATCACAGAAAAAGGAATCAGATTTGATCCCTTCTTCAAGCCGGATTTTTCTCCACACCTCTTGCTGAGCCATAACTACATTACCCACTTCGTGACCGTTTCTAGAGCCTTACTGCAGAAGGTCGGAGGCCTGAACCCAGCCTTCGACGGGAGCCAGGACTACGACTTCGTTCTCAGAGCGACCGAGCAGGCGAAGAAGGTTCACCACATTCCACAAATTATGTATCACTGGAGGACCCTTTCCAGCTCCGTGGCGGGGGACCCCCGTAGCAAGATGTATGCTTATAAGGCCGGCAAGTCTGCGCTCGAAAATGCCCTTGAGCGTCGGGGGATAGACGGCAATGTCAGTATGCTCGATAACCTGGGCACTTACAAGATCGACTACCATGGCGAAATACCCTCTGTGGCTGTTGTTGCTTCAGGATATTCGAAAGAAAAGCTCCATGAACTTGAGGACAGAACGGACTATCCCCGAGTGAAGTTTGTGCCGACTGGCGGGAAAAGTTGTGACGAAGTTGCGTGCGGCTGCGACGAGGACCTCTTGGTTTTCTTGGATAGGAAGAGTCCTAAGAGAGCCGACTGGCTGATCGAGATGGTCAACTATATCCGCGACAATAAGGTTGGCGTAGTCGGTGGCAAAATCATGGATGATCAAGGCCGTGTTGCCAATGTGGGGGTTACTCTTCGGGCAATGAAAGCAGGTCGGCCTTTTGAAATGCGAGGAGATTGGGATCAGGGCATCGGTTACTACTTCCGTGACCTTCTACCTCGAGATATGTTCGCCGTTACGGAGGACTGCATGGTCACTAGACGGCAGGATTTCGAAAGAATGAGAGGGTTCGATGAGTCTCTTCCTGCAGGTCTTCAGGGCATTGACTACTGTGCGAGACTGCAGCAGGAACATGGGCTTACCACTCTCTGGCAGCCTTATTCCCTCTTTGTCGACAAAACAGAAAATCTGACGGAGATATCCCGCGACGACTTGGATAGATATCTGGCTGCCCATCAGGACTTGGTTGATCCTTTCGCCTCGGCCTTCTTCCCCTCCCTGGAGCCAGGCCACGCCCCCGTCGAGGGATCCATTGACCAGATTCTGATTTCTTCGGATTCCTCCGCCATTACGGTTACAGGTTGGGCTGCTGACTTAGAAGCGCATGAGCCGGCGTTGATCGACATATCACCCGATGAGAATGTCCGTCTGGAAAAAATGGAGCGGGTACTTCGTCCAGACGTGAATATGGCCATGGCCATGCCCATCGATTCAGAGCTTGGGTTCAAGGTAAGGATCGGTTTGCCAGACGGGCTGGCGGCCTTTCGCTCTGAGCGCCCCGCGTTGGTCTTTTCAGGCCCTTCCGGTCAGGTTTCAATGGCTTTGAAAGTGCCTCACTCACGGGCGATGTCAAGGTTCGAGGATCTGCTCAGACGGGCTGCTGCTATAAGGCATCCGCGTCGTCTTGCCCGGCGCATTTCTGATCGCTTCTTGGCACCTCGCCGGCAGAAGAAAGCTTACAGAAAGCTCATCGCTCGCACAGGGCATTACGATAGAGCGGTTGTTGAGTCCAATATCGAAGGGTTCGCATATAAACCTCTGATCTCTATCCTGGTACCTGTCTATAACGTCGAGCCAAGGTGGTTGCGTGCCTGTGTGGATTCCGTCCGCAACCAGTATTACTCCAACTGGGAGCTCTGCCTGGCTGATGATTGCTCCACGGATCCACGTGTGGCTGAAGTTCTCAAACAACTGAGCACAGAGGACGAACGTATCAAGGTTGTGTTCAGAACAGAGAACGGGCACATATCGCGGGCAACCAACTCAGCCCTCGATGTTGCAACCGGAGAATTCATAGCTCTAGTCGACAATGATGATGAATTGCCTCCCCAAGCCCTTTTTGAGGTGGTTAAGCGACTCAATGCAAAACCTGAAACGGACTTGGTCTATAGCGATGAGGACAAGGTGGACGAGCAGGGTCATCGGTTTGATCCGCATTTCAAGCCTGACTACGAGCCTGATCTTCTCCTGAGCACAAACTACATCAGTCATTTGGGTGTTTACCGAAGGTCTATTGTCAATAAAATTGGTGGTTTCCGGACGGGATATGAGGGTTCCCAGGATTACGACATGCTTCTGCGGTTCATTGAGCAGACCGAGTCTTCAAGGATCCAGCACATAGCAAAGGTGCTCTATCACTGGAGAACTCTGCCCACCTCGACCGCCTCCAGCAGTGGTGCCAAAGATTATGCATCAGAAGCAGGAATACGTGCGCTTCGCTCGGCCATGGGACGCAGGGGAATTGACGCCGAGGTGGTATCCGCGGGCCCAAGTGGCATTTACGACGTCCACTATGGCATTGACAGCTCGGCCTTGGTGTCGGTGATTATTCCCACCAAGGATGGCTATGACAATATCGAGCGGTGCATGGACTCGCTGATCGGGAAGACCCAATACCCCAACTATGAGGTGCTCATTGCCGATAACGGCAGCAGGAACCCGGCCATGAAGAAGCTGTATGCCAGGTACAAGGAGCGCCTGGGCGACCGGTTCAGGGTCCTGGAACTGGACATTCCCTTCAACTTCTCCCGCATCAACAACCTGGCTGCCAGGGAGGCGAGAGGGGAGTACCTTCTCTTCCTGAACGACGACACCCAGGTCATCAGTCCGCTCTGGATGACGCGCATGGTCTCCTTCGCCCAGCTGCAGCGGGTGGGGGTTGTTGGCGCCAAGCTCTATTACCCCGTCAACACCATCCAGCATGCCGGCATTGTTCTGGGGCTTGGAGGCGTGGCCGGGCATATCATGGTCGGCACGCCGCGGACCCACCTTGGCTATTTCGGCAGACTCATCGAGAACGTCAACTACTACGCCGTGACGGCGGCATGTTGTATGGTCAAGGCCAAGGACTTCCAAGCTGTGTCCGGTTTCGACGAGGATCTGGCGATTGCATACAACGACGTTGATTTATGTGTGCGGATTCATGATCAGCTAGGTAAGGACAATGTCTGGGCCCATGAGGCTGAGCTCTACCATTTCGAGTCGGTGACCCGGGGAAGCGATGCCAAGGACAAGCAGAAAAGGGCGAGATTGGAAAGAGAGTCCGAGGTTTTCCGACGCAAACACGTCGAGGCGGTTGAAAACGATCCTTACTACAACCCGAATCTCTCCAGAACTTCAGGTAACTTTTGGATCCGAGAGGACTGAACATCCAGCCGGCTAGGCCATATTTTTGATCCGGGCGTCATAGACCAGCTTTTCTAGATGCCTGACCCATGTCGAGATGGTGCAACGGATTCTCTGGAAAAGCCCCATGCTCTGGAAGAGGGCATCGGCTCGCTTCCGGTCTAGACGCAGTTTCTGCTGGTTTTTCGGGTCTGACCCTGCTACAGCGGTTTCCGACCGGAGTCCATCCCAAATAGAGTAGTAGCTACGCATAGGGGTGATCCCATTGTCAAGAGCTAGTTTGAAATTTGTCAGGCCTGCAGCGACGTTATCTCGGTAGAAGTTCATACTGCGGAGGGCATGCGTTACGGACGAGGGAGACTGCAGCCAGTAGTACAGAACCGTATCAATGTCTGCTACCTTAGACATTCGTCGGTATAGCGGGCCAGCCACCATGATGTCCTGCGCATAGCGGCCGGGGGGGAAGCGGATGCCTTCCCACAGCCCAGCTTTGTAAAGTCTGCACCAATTGGCCTCGTTGAAATACCTGGCCTCACCAGATTTGCCCGTCATGTCCATAAAGATCCGAAGACTCTTGCAGAAGTAGGTTTGATAGGCCTTGAGGGGGTTAGTGAAAACCTGGATGCTTCGGGGTGTGGCAGCACCGTGAGCAGCTTCATTGACAATAGATCCCATTTGGGAAGAGCCAAATTGCTGCCATCTGGCTTTGCTCATGTCGGCATCAGTAGATTTCAGGGCGTGGAGAAGTAGCTCGATGTTTCTCCTGTCAAGGACATCGTCGTTGTCAGCGAAAGCCAAATAGCGGCCCTTGCTGGCATCAAGCCCTGCGTTTTGGGCTATGGAGATGCCTTGGTTTTCCTGGTGTATCACCTGGATGCGATGATCTCGGGCCGCGTATCGGTCACAAATGTCGCTGGATCCGTCTGTGGATCCATCGTCCACGAGAATAATCTGCAGGTGTTGGTAGGTCTGCCCGCAGATGGAATCAAGGCAGTATGGCAAGTACTGGGCCGAGTTGTACACAGGGATGATGATGGATACCAGGTCTTGGCTAACTGTCATAGCAGCCAGTCTAGTGGAGCCTTCTCATGATCTTGCACTGTGCGGAGAACCGACCGGTATTTAATGCTTGTAAGCTTCCTCCTTCTCCATACCGTTTTGTCTCTGTTTTACAGCGGCTACGGCAAATCGTAGATGGATGGTTTCTAATGGGATGTGAAGCAAATGATTTTTTGCTCAGCATTCGCCGTGGCTCAGTCCTGCTAGCGGTATATTATAGAAATATTGTTTGGTGGTTCCGGCGTTACATACAAGCCGGTCCGCCGGCTTTAAACACCCTCCTGTCACGGAAGGTCCGTGACCTGTAAGTCCAAAGGAGGTGGGTGATGTCTGCGCACAAGTATGAATTGATGTTCATTGCCGATCCGGCCATGGATGAGCGCTCGCTGAAGAAGCTGACCGACCAGTATCTCGAGGTGGTCACCAAGGAAGGCGGCTCTGTCGACAACATCGACGTCTGGGGCCGTCGCAAGCTGGCCTATGAGATCGACAAGCACAAGGAAGGCAACTACGTGGTGGTCGAGTACACCTGCGAGCCTGCCGCCAGCGCTGAGCTCGATCGTGTGCTCAATCTGAACGAGTCTGTCATCCGCACCAAGATTCTTCGCAAGGATGACAAGTAAGCAAACAGCAAAAGGACATCGAAGCGTCGGCTGACCTCCAGTTCTCGCGTCGAAGGTCCAAGGGTGCGGGATTCGCCCCAGTAGGCCCATTCCCAAGTCCTCATTCCGAGGAAAGGTCGTGACATGGCGGGAGATACATACATCACCGTGGTGGGTAATCTCACTGCGGATCCGGAGGTGCGTACGACCTCCAACGGAGGCACGGTGGCCAACCTGACCATCGCGTCCACGCCCAGACAGTTCAATAGGAACTCGGGGCAATGGGAGGACGGCGACTCGCTCTTCATGCGTTGCTCGGCCTGGGACTCGACCTACAGTCCCATGGCCTCCAACATCCAGGCCAGCCTGACCAAGGGCATGAGGGTAATCGCCCAAGGCCGTCTGGTGCAGCGCTCCTATCAGGATCGTGAGGGCAACAACCGCACGGTTGTGGAGCTGCGTCTGGATGAGATCGGACCTGCACTGACACGGAACACTGCTCAGGTCACCAGGAACGCCAACACCGGTGGCGGAGGATCTCGCGGCGGTTTCGCTGGATCCAACAACGGCGGCTACCAGGGTGGGGCATCCTACCAGGGCGGCGCCGGTGCGGCATCGGCCCCTATGGGTCGTCAGCAGCCAGCGCAGAGCCAGCAGGCCCCGGCCCAGGATCCTTGGTCATCGACCGGATCCGGCGATTCCTTCGGATCCTTTGGGTCCACCGGCGAGTTCGGTGGTTCTGGAGACGATCCCGAGTTCTGAAGTTTCATAGCGTCATCATTCATTTAAGGAGTACCAATGTCACGTAAAAGGCCGCAACCGCCGGTCAAGCCCTTCAAGAAGAAGCCGAATCCTCTGAGGGCTGCCAAGATTCATACCATCGATTACAAGGACGTGGCTCTGCTGCGCAAGTTCATCTCGGACCGGGGCAAGATCCGTTCCCGCCGCATCACCGGTGTTACCGTCCAGGAGCAGCGCGAGATCTCCAAGGCTATCAAGAACGCCCGCGAGATGGCCCTGCTGCCCTACGCCACCAACGGTCGCTGAGGGAGGTCCGGATTATGGCAAAGGAAACCAAGGTAATTCTGACCGATACCGTGACCGATCTGGGTCATAAGGGCGACGTTGTCGGGGTCAAACCCGGCTATGCACGCAACTTTCTGATTCCTCAGGGTCTGGCTTTCGCCTGGTCCAAGGGCGCTGCTGCACAGATCGAGTCCCTGCAGCGGGCACGTCGGGCCAAGTCCATGGCCACCCGTGAGGATGCCGTGGCAGCCAAGACCGCCATCGATGGCCAGACCGTCGAGATCGCAGCCAAGGTGTCCGATTCGGGCAAGCTCTTCGGCGGCATCTCCAATGATGCCATCGCCCAGGCTCTTCGCCCCTTGGCCGATGTGGATCCCCGCTCCATCTCCGTGGAGACCATCAAGACCACCGGAGAGTTCCCGGCCACCGTGGCCCTGCACCCCGAGATCTCGGCCGCTTTCACGGTCAAGGTCGTCGCAGAGTAGTAAATCTGACCTATCCCATAACGATCCTTTTTGCAATAGGGATCTGGGCTTAAGCAGGAGGCCTTCCCGCAGCAGACATATGCGCGGGAAGGCCTCTTTATGTGTTACATAGGTTCGTTCGCTTAGAAATTGCCGCCATTCCAGCCCCAGTCGGTGGTGGCCGTATAGCGTATGTAGGTGCGGTTCTTGGGGATGGACAGCTCAGATTCCAGCGTGTCCATGATGGTCTTGGTCAAGCTTTCCCAGGCGGACTTGGGTACGTCGCTGCCGAAGACGTTGACCTCAACATAGGCTGCAGGCTTGCTGTCGTCACCGCCGAAATAGATGGGCATGTCCGACTCGAAGGGGCACATGAGCCAGCCCTCGGACTTGCCGGGGACAGCGGTGATGGCCTTGCCGTAGGCGGTCTTGATCCGTTCGCGCTGTTCTGCGGTGATGGGTGTGCTTACATGGGTGTGGATGACGGGCATGGTGTTTCCTTTCCGGTCCGTTCGGCATGACCAATCAGAAGGATTCGGTTCGCCTGGCGGATGGCTGACTATTCCCGTCCCATAGTAGCCTCGACCAAGCTGATCGAGGCTAGCGCCAGCCGAAGGGACGATGACTCAGGGACCAGGCCCCCAGACGGTGGGCCACAGAACGGGGATTGACAGGCTTGTCGGGTGCGGGCGCATCCAGTAGCCACTTGCGGATCAGGAAGTTCCAGATGGCCACCACCACGGTGGCTGTGATCTTGGCGATGTTGGCGTAGAGCAGGTAACGGGCGTGCATGGTGGTGATGGCGTCCGGCGGCAGCATGGCAGTGCCCATCCACAGGATCACCTCGTTGATCCCCAGGCCGATCACCGAGGAGACCAGGAAGACTACCATCTCCATCCACCGGGCCATGTCCTCCCGGTGTTTGAAGACATAGCGCATGCTGGCCAGATAGTTGAAGACCAGGGAGATCAGGAAGGAGATGGCCCCTGCCAGGACGTTGTTCAGGTGCGGCCCCATGATCAGCAGGTTCATGATGCCGATGTCAATCAGGAAGGCTATGACGCCCACGATGCCGAACTTGAGCAGCTGTCCGATTAATCTACGCACGATAGCCCATTCAATCATTCATCCTGTGCTCACGGGGTAGCGGGAGCTGCTTGTGCGCAAAAGCCTTACGTTGCGCCCTCAGGCGGATAGCTCGGTCAGTATGGGGTCCTCGGTGCTGTTGCGGATTTGGCGGAAGCCCACAAAGGCGATGGCCAGCGAGGTCAGAGCCAGAGTAGTGACCACCCCGAACCCGCCTTGGGATCCGTAGCGGTCGATGAACTGCCCGGCCACAGCCGAACCCGCCGAGGATCCGATCGAATTCATGGCGCTCAGCCAGGCCATGCCTTCGGTGAAGCGTATGGGCGGCACCAGGTGGAGCATGAGCTGGTTGCCGTTGATCCAGGTGGGTGCCTGGCAGACGCCGATGATCAGGTAGATGATCATGATGGTCCATAGATTCCTGGCGAACATGAAGGTTCCGATGCCCAGGTTGACCACCAGCAGGCAGAAGTAGAAACGCTTCCAGAGGGGGATGGTCCAGTTCTTGGCCCCGTAAAGCAGGGCGCCGACCAGGGAGCTGAAGGAGAAGCAAGCAAAGACGAACCCGGTCATCTGTTTCATCCCCTGCTCAGTGGCGAAGGCGATGATGGAGATGGATGCAGCGCTCTGGAAGGCTCCCAGGCCGAACCAGGTGGCGCAGACGGCGATCATGCCGGCGCTCCAGAAGGCGCCACTACGGCCGTTGCCGCCCTCCTGGTCCCGCAGACGTGCCACCTGCTGAGCCTGCCGCTCGCGGTACTCCTTACGGGTGATGCCCTGGGCGCGTGCCATGTCCGTCTGCGAAGGCGGCTCGGTTTCCCGGCAGGAGAGAAACATAAAGGCTCCCACCAGCACGCAGATCCCGGTGAAGGAGAAAGCCAGCACGCCTGAAATGACCGCCAGGATGGAGGCCAGGGGATTGCCGATCACCCACATGGCCTCGTCGAAGACCCCTGACAGGGACAGTGCCTGGTTGGTGGCTCGGTGGTCGCCGCGCAGCAGATGCGTCCACCGGCTACGGCTCATGGCTCCCCAGGGCGGAATGGCCGCCATGAAGGGGGTGACCAGGTAGAGCACCCAGGTGGGAGCGTGGGCGGTGATGGCTGTGATCAGAACCGTGGCGGCAACGATCCATACCAGAACCGTGGGGATGGAGACCTGTCGCTGGCCGAACTTGTCGACCATCTTGCCCAGCATGGGGCTGACTAGGGCCAGTGCCACGGCCTGGATGGCGGTCAGGGCTCCGGCCAAGGAGTAGCTGCCATAGTAGTGCTGCACCGAGATGGTGATGGTCATGCCCACCATGGGGAAGGGCATGGAGGCGATAACCGACCCCACTGCGAACCGCGCCGTGTGAGGCAGTCGCAGGAGCGCCGAGTATCCCCCGAAGACCCTGTGACCGGCTTCGACCAGAGCCGCTTTCAATTGCCGTGGCATGGGTTGTTCACCTCGCATTCCTTAAGTGTTTTCGCAGTCCCGAAGCATGTTTTCCCCAGAACCTTCCAGATGCATGAAAGGGATATAGGGCTGCTGGGGGACTGCTACAGTGGTAACCATATCGGCGCCTGATCGGTGCCATTCGGATAGTAGTAATTCTATCCTCCGCTATGGTCACTTATGGGGCCCGCCGGGGAGCATGGGAGGTGGGTTGTGCCTGCGACGACCATTCATTTCGTCCGTCATGGCCAGGTTGATAATCCCGATCATATTCTCTATGAGCGATTGCCGGGATTCCATTTATCTGACAGAGGCAGGGCCATGGTCGAGGCGACGGCCCGTTTTATGGCCGAAGCTCCTGGCATGCGTGATCTGGAAGCCGTTTACTCCTCTCCGCTGGACAGGACCAGGGAGACTACAGCCATCCTGCTTGAGCAGATCAACCCCGCTCGTGTCCAGCACGGTTTGAAACCATTGGAGCCTGTCTACGACCGTCGTCTGATCGAGGCCGGCAACGAATTCCGCGGCAAGCGTATCGGCCGCGGGCAGGGGGCCCTCTGGCGGCCCTCCAACCTGCGGCTGATCCTGGACCTGCGCCGACCCAGCTGGGGGGAGTCCTATCGGCAGATCGCCCGGCGAGTGGGGGATTTCGTCCGGCAGGTGGTCCGCAGCCATCCTGATGCGCAGATCCTGGCCGTCTCGCATGAGTCGCCCATCTGGTCGTACCGTCATCTCTTGGAGACCGGTCACCCCGAGCACAACATGCTCCTTCGAGCCACCGCTCTGGCCTCGGTGACCTCGATCACCCTGGACTGTGACACCGGTAAAGTGCTGGGAATCACCTATGCGGATCCGGCGGCAGGCGTGTGAAGACCGCTTGAGCGTCCTAGGATGGCTGAGGATGCTGTCGTGGATGACTGTCCGAGAACCCGATGAAGGAGCGTGATGATCATGGTGGATGTACAGGCAAGCACGGAGGCGATAGCCGGGCGGCCCGCCGTGGCCCAGGCGGCTGAGCAGGGGGCCGGGCTGGTGGACCTTTGGCCCTTGACGAATGCCGAGCATATGGCCAACGACGCCAAATATGCGGAGGATCTGCAGGTGCGCATCAGCATGGTGCTGGCGCAACTGATGACGGGAGAGGATGTGACCATCCCCGACGCTGAATACGTCTATGAGGGCGCTGAGGACATCCCTGGCCGTCCCCAGGATTTGGTGGATGCACTCATGGCGGCCAACGATGCCATTGAGGCCGCCGCACAGGCGCAGGGCGACCAGTCCAAGATGCTTGCGGATTTGGCTGAAACCTTGGGCAGTGGCTGGGACCAGGCCCGGCAGCAGGAGGTGGCTGCTGGCGTGGCCAAGGCCGAGCAATCCGTGGATGACCAGGGCACATCCCCCAAATCTCCGCAGGACAAGGAGGGAGTGGCCCGGGCCCTGGCCACTAGCCTGATGATTTGCCGTGATCTGCTTCAGCGTGCAGGCGCTGACCCTGACCATGCTGCGACCGCCGCGCCAATTCTGGTCTATGTCAATGAGCTCAACGAGCGACTGGGCATTCCCCGGGCTTTCCTGTCCGGCGAGGATGTCGTCCGAGCGTTGGGGTTACTGGATGATCCGGAGGCTTTCGCAGACCTGCTGGCTCCTCTGGCAGGTGCCGAGTGGGATCATCATCGTCAGGAGGTGCTCTGGGACCCCGAGGAGGCCAAGCGCAAGGCCAAGGAAGATGACGAGCGCAAGAGCCGCGAGGCCCTGCAGGCCAAGTTCGCCCATGTGCCTGAGGATCCCAACAAGCCTCCTGTGGAGCTCTGAGACCTTCTGCCCCTCGCCTTGCTATCGGCCAAGGCGAGGGGCTGGCTGGACTCAGCGATCGAAACGGGCTCCTCGTGGATCGCTGGGTCGGGCCAGCAGAATGATCCCGGCGACGGTTCCGGCGATCATGATCAATGCGCCCAAGCCAAGCAGGGAGAGCGAGGATCCCGGATGCCCGTCAATAATAGCCACGATGGCGAAGACCAGAGGGATGGCGCCCACCAGCTCGCTTGCAAAGGGCAGAAGTATCCAGTAGCCGGACATGTTGGTGTCGTGAAGCCGCCGTATGCCTACAGCCAGATTGGGTATGAAAAGTCCAAGGGTGACCAGGAGGGACAGAATCCGTCCCACAAAGATGGATCCTGAGGTGATGATCGAGATCGCAAGGTCGATGAAAAAGATCATTAGAACAACCCACCAGAATTCCCCGCGGGAGGCCCTCCCGGAGAAGACGGAATATTTGACGAAGAAACGCTTGCAAGCGTTTACGAAGTCAATGCCGTACCAGGGTGTGTTCAGTGGCGGCTCGCCGTTGAATCCGGCATCCGCATAGGGGTAGGCCGGATACTGCGGAACCTGGGGGCCGGGTTGGTAGCTGGCCTGTGGCCAACCCGCGGGCGATTGATAAGGGTTGCCCGGCGCATAGCCAGTCGGAGGGGTTGCGCCATTGGGCTGACCATTGGCCTGGCCAGAATTCGGACCTTGACCATAGGGTGCCTGCTGCTGCCCGTAGTACTGCTGACCATAGGGCTGTTGCTGGTTGTAGCCTGGCTGTTGACCCTGCGGCTGTTGACCGTATGGCTGCCCTTGGTACGGCTGTTCCCGGCGGTAATCGTCGGCAGGTTTTTGGGCTTCGCTGATCGGATGGTAAACGTCGCTCTGATCCGAAGCTGCCGGCGCATGGCCGGATTGTCCTGGCTGAGGCTGATTCAGGTAGGCTGCGGGCCCTGAGCCGGTTCCGTCTGCGTGGTCATTCTGGGGCCAGTCGTTGGCCGAACCTTGGTTATTGGGGGTCTGGTTCCCGTTGTTCATATCATCTGGATGGCTCATGGATGTCGTCCCTCTCATCTTCTATTGATATTCCTGAATCTGACTTTTCCGTATGTTCCTATTATGGCAGGCCGGTTCTTCCGCTTGATAGCCATGAATAGTGCAGGGGATGGGGGACTCTTCACTCGTCGTCCGGATTGACCATATGATCATCGCCGGCATCGCCCAGCAGTAGCCGCTCGGTCAGGGTGATAAGGCCCAGCAGGAGGGCGGTCAGCAGGATGATGACCAGGGTGGCCGAGAAGATCAGTGGGGTTCTGAAGGAGTTGAAGGCCGACTGCAGCCATATGCCCAGGCCGTTCCTGGCGCCCAGATACTCCGAGGTGGCCGCGGTGGCGAAGACGTAGGCGGCACTGATGCGTAGACCGCCGAAGATCTGCCCGGCGGCTACCCTTAGCTTGACGTGCCAGAGTGTCCATGTCCGGGTTGCTCCGCAGTTCAGCGCCACGTCCTGGTAGAAGCGGGGCACGGACTTGAGCCCCCGGTAGGTCTGGACCACGATGGGGAAGAGGGCGAAGACGGCTACGATGATCACCTTGCCCAGGGGCTCGAACCCGAACCAGATCACGAACAGGGGGGCGATGGTGATCAGCGGGATCATCTGAGCGCCGGCGATCAAGGGGTAGAGGGCATCATGCAGGGTGCGCCAGCTGTAGAGTGCCAGGCCGACCACTATTCCCAGGACCGAGGCCAGGAGGAAGCCCAGCAGGCCTTCAAGGGCGGTGATGGCGGTGGCGGGCAGCAGATCCTCTCGGGACTGCACTGTGGCAACCAGGATTCGGCTGGGTGCCGGCAGGGCCTGTTCGCTGACTCCGCCCAGTCGGGATGCCAGCTCCCAGATGATCAAGAGCGCCAGCAGAGTGAGGGTCGGAGGCAACGCCCGAGTTCTGCTCTGCTTCCCTACCTTCATCGACCGGCTGCTTCCCGAACGTAGCGATCGGTCCACAGGTCAGTGGCCTGAGGGGCTTTATTAGGATCGCCCTTCTTGGCGCCCTTGTAGGTGCCCGCCTTGAACTGAAAGTCCAGATAGTCCTGGGCATCCTTGACATTGATCAGCCCGCTGATGCTCTTGTGATCCGGGCTGTCGACCCAGTACCCCTCCTTGACGATGCTCTCCATGGAGCGCTTGGCCAGGGTCGGGTCGATGGCCGATCCCTTGGTCTCCTTGACCAGGATGTCCGCCGCCTGGTCGGGATGGCTCAGGGCGTAGTTATAGCCCTTCAGACAGGCCTTGACGAATGCCGTCAGGGCGCGACGGTGACCGGCCTGCTGCAGCCAGGAATTCTTGACCACGAAGCCCAGCTGGTCGGGGTTGCCGGGCACTCCCCAGTCGGCCTGGGTGAAGCAGTGCAGAGCCGGGCCCTTGAGCTCGCTCTCCACTCCCTCCCAATTGGCGTAGAAACCGGCGAAGTCGCCCTTGCCGCTGGTCAGGGTGGCGAAGGTGTTGGTGCCGCTGGTCACCCGCTTGAAGTCGCCCTTGCCGCCTGCATAACGGATCATCTGCTTGACTACGGCTGTCTGCTCAGCCGAACCGAAGCTGACGAAGGTCTTGCCGTCGAAGTCCTTGGGGGTCTGGATGTCGGTGCGCGAGGCCAGCGAGCACCACCGCGCCACGGAATGCTGGCCTATGTTGAAAACCTGCCGCAGGTCGGCTCCCTGGGAGTTGAAGGTGGCCAGGTTGCTCAGCTTGGAGAAGCCCACGTCGGCGACCCCGTTCTGGACGGAGGTCTCGGCTCCTGCCTGGGCCGTCGGCAGGATAGTCAGCTTCAGACCGGCCTTGTCGAAGTAGCCCAGGTGCCGGGCCACGTAGATGCCCACATGATTGGTGTTGGGCGTCCAATCCAGCATGAAGGACAGTTTGGAGCCGTCATCGGCCTTCTCGTCTGCCCCCTTGGCCCCGCAGGCTGCGCTCGTAGCTGCCATGCAGAGCGCCGCTGCCAGGGCGAGCGCCCGCACGATCAGTTTGTGGCCGGGAACTCTCCGGAAGCTACTGTTCCTCGACATGCTCATCACTGTCACCTTGCCTCTCCGGCACCCTTGGTGCCCATCCGCATCGGGGCCGCTACGGGAAGGTGAGGAGCCCGCGCGACGATCCGGTACGGTCTTGACCGATGGAATTCTGCGATGTGTGCCACGGCTGCTGCCACCAGCCGCGCGAACAAGACCACTCTAGTCCAAGCCCGCCAGTCCTGCCTCGCCGTGATGAAAGGTTGCATCATATGCCTCTATACTGGAAACTCATGAGAGGTCCGCGCGGGCCGGCCGCTGTCGGTCTCGTTCGGAGCAAGACAACCGATCTCGGTAGGGGTCGACGGAGGGTTCCCATGTCGGTGACCATCAGTGATGTGGCCAAGCAGGCGGGCATGTCCGTGTCCACGGTCTCCCAGGCGCTCAACGACAAGGGGCGCATTTCGCCGCCCACCAAGGACAGGGTCCGCAGGGCGGCCATGGAGCTGGGCTATATCCCCGACAGCCGAGCCCGTTCCATGCGTTCCTCGCGCTCGCATGCCGTTGGCCTGCTGGTCCCCGACATCCGCAATCCGTATTTCTCCGAGCTGGTCTATGCCGTCCAGGACCAGCTCTACTCGGCAGGCTATGCGCCCCTGATCGGCGTGTCCTCTTGCCAGGCCAGCAGACAGGAGGACTATTACCGCATCCTTCTGTCTCGGCATATGGACGGCGTTTTGGTCGTGCCTGACGGGCCCACCTCACCCATGTTGCGCACCATGTTGGCAAGGGAATTCCCCGTGGTCTTCGTGGACCGTCCGGACCGGACCCTGCCCGGTGTCCCTTTGGTGGATTCCGATCCCGTGCCTGGCATGGAGGCCGCCCTGGACGCTCTGGTGACAAGAGGAAGCAGACGAGTGGCCTTTGTTCCGGGCCCAGAGAGCCGCTCCTATACTTTTCGCGAGCGTGAACAGGCTTTTCTGGACGGGGTAGATGCCCGTCAGGGGCTGACAGGATCGGTGATCCGCCAAGGGTTTGAGGACCGTCCCCGTGCGGCCGCAACCATGCGCCACCTGCTGGGTCAAGGGGTGGACGCGGTCATCTTCGGTTACTCGGCCGATGCCATCAAGGCCGTCGCCATGGAGTGGGAGGGCGACCTGCGCTCGCGTGTGCCCCTGGTCTCCTTCGATGACCTGGAGGTCTTTCAGCTGATCAGTCCCCAGGTGTCGGTCATCTCACAGCAGGTGGATCGCATGGGCCGCCAGGGCGTTGATATGCTCCTGTCCATGATCGAGCCGGGGCGGCAGGCTCCGGAGGGCATGGGCGTGGATCATCGTCTGCGCACCCAAACCCTCTTCGTGCCAAGGGGTCTGTTGGCCTAGGCCTCTTCCTGTTTGATGCAGGAGTTGGGTCTCGACAAAATATGTGCGTGTCGGGCGGCTGTGTCGTCTCTGTCAATGACCTCTACTGACCTTTCGGCCATTTGCCGCCCTTGTCCAGACCCTGCTATTTGTGATGCAGTTCACAAAACACGGAAATTACTACATGTAGGCTACGAATCATCCTCAGGCACTACATATGGTGGTCACGGCGTGATAGAGTGAGTCTTGTCAGCAAAGAATGACATCCATGTGATTCGCCGTTCCCAGCATGGAATTTGGGAATGCCAAAGCAACTGCACATGAGTAACCATATGAATCGTATGAGGAGTGACGATGGATACTGAGGTCATGACCGATAGCGTGAAGGAGCGTGGCATTTCGGATCGCGATGCTGTCGATGGCATTCTGGTCGAGAAGCGCGACGGCCGGATCGTCGATTTTGATCCCGTCAACATCATGAACGCCATCGAAGCCGCCTTCAAGGATGTCAAGCACGAGGTCAGCCCTGAGGATCGCCAGCAGATTCGGGACATGGCCCTGACCGTCCAGTCTGAGATCACCGATCGCTACACCAATCCGGTCAAGATCGAGGACATCCAGACCCTGGTCGAGCACGCCCTGGTCAATGCTCATCTTTACGAGATCGCTCGCTCCTATACCTCTTACCGTCTCGACCGCGACATTCAGCGGGCTAAAGCCACCGATGTCAATGAGGCCGTCCACCGCCTGACCAGCAAGGACGAGACTCTGGTGCGCGAGAACGCCAACAAGGACGCCAACGTCTACGCCACCCAGCGTGACCTGCTGGCCGGCGCGGTCTCCAAGGCTTCAGCCTTCGCCATGCTGCCCAAGGATGTCTCCAACGCCCACATGAAGGGTGACATCCACTTCCATGACGCGGACTATTCGCCCTTTACGGCTGAGACCAACTGCTCCCTGCCTGACTTCGGCGATATGCTGGCCCACGGTTTCGAGCTGGGCAATGCCATGATGGACTCGCCCAAGTCCATCGGCACGGCTGCCACGCAGATCACCCAGATCATCAAGGACATCGCCGGCTCCCAGTACGGCGGCCAGACCGTCAACCGCTGCGATGAGATGCTGGACAAGTACGCGCGTCTGGACTACAAGAAGAACTATTCCATGGCTGAGGCCGTCCTGCCGGATGAGGAGCCCATCGATGTGGCCAAGGATGTCGTCCGCGGCCTCAAGGCTCGGGAGGCTGACTGGCTGCACCTGGATGATCGTGCTCCCATCGGCGAGGATGCCCCCTTCGATCTGGACGCTCCACAGATTGTTCGGCTGCGTCAGGTCTATGCCAAGATCCTGACCCGAAAGAACATCTACGATGCCATGCAGACCATGGAGTACCAGATCAACTCCAACCGTGTCTCCAACGGGCAGACCCCCTTCGTCACTGTGGGCTTTGGCCTGGGCACCTCCTGGTTCGCCAGGGAGATCCAGCGGGCTATCTTCCTGATCCGCATCCGTGGACTGGGCAAGGATCGCCATACCGCCATCTTCCCCAAGCTGGTATTCACCATCAAGCACGGTCTGAACGCGGACGAGGGCGACCCCAACTACGACATGAAGCAGCTGGCTCTGGAATGCTCGACTAAGCGCATGTACCCTGATGTGGTCTTCTACGAGAACCTGGTCAAGATCACCGGCTCCTTCAAGGCCCCCATGGGTTGCCGCTCCTTCCTGCAGGCCTGGACCAACCCCGAGACGGGCGAGGACGAGGAGGACGGCCGCATGAACCTGGGCGTCGTCACCGTCAACATCCCTCGGATCGCGCTTGAGTCCCGCGGCGACAAGGATCGCTTCTGGAAGATCTTCGACCAGCGCATGGAGGTGGCCCATCACGCTCTGCAGTTCCGTATCATGCGCTGCAAGCAGGCCACTCCCATCAACGCCCCAACCCTCTACCAATACGGCGCCTTCGGCAGGCTGAAGCCGACTGACAGCGTGGACACCCTCTTCCGCAACAGCCGCTCCACTGTTTCCTTGGGCTACATCGGCCTTTATGAGGCCACCAGCGTCTTCTACGGCAAGGACTGGATGAAGGATCACTCCTGGGATCCGGAAGGCAAGGAATTCGCCCTGAGCATCGTGCGCCGGATGAATCAGCTCTGCAAGCAGTGGGAGAAGGCCGAGGGATACCACTACTCGGTCTACTCCACTCCGGCCGAGTCGCTGACCGACCGCTTCGCCAGGATGGACAAGGAGAAGTTCGGCGTAGTCGACGGCGTGACCGACCACGACTTCTACACCAACAGCTTCCACTACCCGGTCTGGCTGCGGCCCACCCCCATGGAAAAGCTCAGCTACGAGCGGGACTTCCCCTACCTGGCCTCGGGCGGGTTCATCAACTACTGCGAGTTCCCCTCCATGCAGCAGAACCCCAAGGCCTTGGAGGCGGTCTGGGACTACGCCTACGACATTGGCATCGGCTACCTGGGCACCAACACGCCCATCGACCACTGCTTCGTCTGCGGCTACGAGGGCGACTTCGAGCCCACCGAGGAGGGTTTCAAGTGCCCCGAGTGCGGCAACGACGACCCTGACAAGTGCAACGTGACCAAGCGCACCTGTGGCTACCTGGGCAACCCCGTCCAGCGGCCCATGGTTCACGGCAGGCACGAGGAGATCGCCCACCGCGTCAAGCACATGGAGGGCGAGACCGGCCACGTGGTCCTCAAGGACGGATCCACCAAGGAGTGGTTCGACGACAAGGCCGAATAGGCCCTGACAAGACGCAGTACATGGCGGGCCCGGGTAGTTTGCGGCCCGCCATTGTCATGAGGAGGACCAGATGACGGACAAACAGGGGGCCATGAGAAAGACGGGTGGCCACCGTGACTTCGCGGCTGATGAGCTAGGGCGCGGTCCGGGGGTTCCCTCTGCGCTGACCAACAATCCCAAGGCCGGCCAGTGGGACGGTCGCCGGCTCAGTCGGGGAATCGTGGCGGACTACAAGCGTCTGGTCATGACCGACGGCGAGGGAATCCGCTGTTCCCTCTACGTCAGCGGCTGCCCCTTCCGCTGCCAGGGGTGCTACAACGCATCCATCTGGGACTTCGGCGCCGGGCATCCCTATACGCAGCAGCTTGAGGACCGCATCATCAAGGACCTGTCGCTGTCCTATGTGCAGGGCATCACCTACCTGGGCGGGGAGCCCCTGCTCAACACCCCTATGCTGCTGGGCCTTTCGAAGCGGATACGGCGTGAGTTCGGCCACGAGAAGGACATCTGGTGCTGGACCGGCTACACCTGGGAGGAACTGAACCGGCCGGGGGAGACCCCGGACAAGGCCCAGCTGATCTCCTACCTTGACGTGCTGGTGGACGGACGCTACTTGGAGAATCGGAAGAACAGCCTGCTTCAGTTCCGAGGCTCGGACAATCAGCGGATCATCGACGTGCCACGGTCCTTGGAGCAAGGCCAGGTGGTCATCTGGCCTAAGCTGCATGACCAGACCAGGTTCATCCCGGAGACCTACAGCAAGGACCGGCAGCAGGAGCAGCAGCGGGGCTGATACCGGCTTCCGCTCTGAATTGGTCTACGTCGCCTTGCCGGGGCACAATGGGTGTCATGACTGATGAGCATGATCATGACGCCAAACCCGACCTCCCCAAGGATCTGAGGGTCCGCTTCTGCCCTTCGCCGACCGGCACCCCGCATGTGGGCATGGTTCGAACCGCACTCTTCAACTGGGCCCAGGCCCGGCACTCGCACGGCACCTTCGTCTTCCGCATCGAGGACACCGATGCCCAGCGCGACAGCGAGGAGAGCTACCAGCAGATCCTGGACGCCCTCAAGTGGCTGGGGCTGGACTGGGACGAGGGTGTGGAAGTCGGCGGTCCGGATGGCCCCTACCGGCAGTCCCAGCGCGGCGACATCTACCGCGATGTGGCCCGACAGCTGCTGGATGCCGGCTACGCCTACGAGTCCTACTCCACCGCTGAAGAGCTCAAGGAGCGCAACCTGGCCGCTGGCCGTCCGGCCGCTTTCGGCTATGACGGCTACGACCGCGACCTGACTGAGGAGCAGCGCCAGACTTTCCGCGATCAGGGCCGGCAACCCGCCCTCCGCATTCGTATGCCTGACGAGGACATCGCCTTCGACGACCTGATTCGTGGGCATATCGAGTTCAAGGCCGGATCCGTGCCCGATTATGTGATTGTGCGCCCCAATGGCGACCCACTGTATACCCTGACCAATCCGGTCGATGATGCCCTGATGCGCATCAACGTGGTTCTGCGCGGCGAGGACCTGCTCAGCTCCACCCCCCGGCAGATCGTCCTCTACCGGTACCTGATGAAGCTGGGCATCGCTGGGTCCATGCCCCTGTTCGGGCACCTGCCCTACGTCATGGGCCAGGGCAAGAAGAAGCTGTCCAAGCGCGACCCTGAGTCCAACCTCTTTCTGCACCGTGAGCATGGCTTCATCCCCGAAGGTCTGCTCAACTATCTGGCCCTGTTGGGCTGGTCCATCGGCCCCGACCGCGATGTCTTCTCCATGGATGAGATGGTAGAGCACTTCGATATCCGCGACGTCAAGGCCAATCCGGCCCACTTCGACATCGACAAGGCCGTGGCCATCAATGCCGAGCACATCCGTATGCTCGAGCCGCAGGACTTCCTGAACCGGTCCCTGCCCTACCTCAAGCGCGACGGGCTGGTGAGTGCCGAGCGCTGGCAGGACCTGAGTGATCGGGAGCAGCGAATTCTGAGTGCTGCCGCCCCCTTGGTCCAGCCTCGCGTGCGTCTGCTGGGCGAGGTGTCCGGCATGGTAGGCAGTCTGCTCAGCCAGGAGGAGTACTTGGAGCCTGAGCCGGATGCACGCAAACAGCTCAAGGACTCTGCTGGACAGGTTCTGGACCTGGCTATTGCCGCCCTGGAGGATGTGCCCGAACAGGATTGGAAGACCGATCACCTGCACGACCTGCTCACTCAAGCGCTGGTGGATGAGGGCGGCTATAAGCCCCGTCTGGCCTTTGGCCCGGTCAGGGTGGCGGTCTCAGGAAGGCGGGTCTCCCCGCCTCTGTTCGAGTCCCTGGAGATCCTGGGCAAGGGCACAACACTCCGAAGGTTGGCTAACTTGCGCCAAAACCTCTGAGCGGGTATATTTCTTTTTTGTTGTGCTACTGACCTGCTGAACCGGGTTCGTACGCGGCGAAAAGTGAAGCCCCCGTCGTCTAGCGGTCTAGGACTACGCCCTCTCACGGCGCCAACACCGGTCCAAATCCGGTCGGGGGTACGACATGTGGCAACCGTCCAAGCGGTTGGCGCACAGCCAATTGGGGTATGGTGTAATTGGCAACACAGGTGATTCTGGTTCATCCATTCTTGGTTCGAGTCCAGGTACCCCAGCAATAGAGACTTAAGGTCTCAAGGAGCGGAACACCGACACAGTGTTCCGCTCTTCTTGTTTACGCATTACCATGGATTCTAGGAATGCTTCTGGTCTGCAAAGCGGCGGACGGAGGCGTCCACGAGAGTTGCTCACGGTGTGAGCAAGCAAACAAAAAGAGGAGGCCCGACAGACTGCTATGTCAGAGTTTCCGATGATGGAATCTGATACTTTGAGCATAGAAGCTTGAGTGAGGAACCCAATCATCGGCTGATCGGGCAACATCACCCGGTATATGAATCATTGTACGATTTTTTCGGTAAAGGTGTGTGATTATGACGACAATCATGGTGTTGGGAGCTGGTTACGCGGGTCTTCGCGTGGTCAAGAAGCTGGCTCATGCAAAGACTGATGCCCATATAGTCCTGGTCAACAAGAACGAGTACCACTACGAGTCCACCCAGCTGCACCAGGTGGCGGCGGGAACCAAGGAGCCGGCGGACGTGGTCTTCGACCTGCGCAAGTCCCTGCCTGATTCGGTGGAGCTGATCGTCGACAAGGTGGTCGGCATCGATCAGGACAACCGCCGGGTCAGCCTGGAGCATCACGATCCCCTCTCCTATGATTACCTGGTCAACGCCTTGGGGTTCGAGTCCGAGACCTTCGGCATCAAGGGTGCCGAAGAGTACGGATGGCCGCTCGTTGACGTGGATACCGCTCTGGCGGCCCGCAAGAAGCTGGAACAGACGCTGGCACGCTACCAGACCAGCCATGATCCGCTGGATCTGAGCATCGTGGTCTGCGGTGCCGGCTTCACCAGCATCGAATACTTAGGCGAGCTGGTCTACCGGTTGCCTCAGCTCTCAAAGCGTCTGGGCTTCCCCATGGATCAGGTCAAGGTGGACTGCATAGAGGCTTCGCCCAAGATCCTGCCCATGTTCAGCAAGGACCTGGTCGACTGGGCTGTGGATTACCTGCGCAAGCGGGGAGTCAACTTCCACACTTCGACCGCTATTACCGAGGTCAAGCAGGATGCCGTGGTCTCCAATGATCAGGAGTTCAAGGCCCACACGATCATTTGGACAACGGGTGTGCGTGGAAGCCACGTTATTGCCGATTCCGGGTATAATCAGAAGCGTAACCGTGTAGTGGTCAGGGATGACCTGTCGGTGGAGCAGCATCCAGAGGAGTTCCTGGTGGGTGATGTCAGTGCCGTTCCCGACCCCCAATCGGGTCGGCTCTACCCAACCACTGCACAGATTTCGATGGCCCAGGCTGATACCGCGGCCGCGAATGTCCTCGCCAGAATGCGGGGGCAGGAGCCCCAGCGGTTCACCTTCCGAAGCCTGGGGACCGTGTGCTCTCTCGGCCCTCATGCCGGGGTTGCCGAAATCGACCGAATGGGCACGCTGAAGCTCAAGGGCAAGGCGGTCTCGGTTCTGAAGTGGATCGTGAACGAGCGGTCGGTTCTGGAATTGGCTGACGTGCGTACCATGTTGGAGAGCAACTGAACCAGCGTCTCAAGGGACGCAAGGGGCTAGACGACGAGAGAGAGGAGGACGAACATGATTCGGGTCATGAGGAAGCGGCACATGTTCGTCCTTTTCCAGCCTCGGATTGGATCGTTTTGGGCGACGATGGCCATCGGCCCTGCGTCCATTGACATCATTGACTACCTCCTGCTCCTCCTCATTCCGGCGAAGGCCGTGGCCGACTGTGGCCTCCGCCAGAATGGTGGAGGCCCCCGTGCCCGTGCGCGGATCGGCAGGAGCGAGAGGAGAGTGGCATTAGCATGAGTTTTCTACAAGGTTTGTGGTTCTTTGTCATCGGCCTGCTTTTTGCGGGATTCCTTCTGCTTGAAGGATTCGACTTCGGCGTTGGCATGGCTACCAGGTTCGTGGCCCGCGACGGTGATGAGCGTGCCACTTTCATGAGGGCCATCGGCCCCCACTGGGACGGCAACGAGGTCTGGCTGATCACCGCCGGTGGTGCCATGTTCGCCGCTTTCCCACTCTGGTACGCCTCCCTCTTCTCGGGGTATTACATCCTGCTCTTCCTGGTGCTGGTCTCCCTGATTCTGCGTGGTGTTTCATTCGAGTTCGCCTCACACGCGCTGACCAGCCGTGAGCGTGGTGTCTGGCAGTGGGCCAACTTCATCGGTTCGCTCTTCGCGCCATTCTTCCTGGGCATGATGCTGACCAGCCTGATCCAGGGCATCCCCATGGATAAGAACGGCGATGCGTGGCCCGGGTTCTTCGACGTGTTCAACTGGCTGTCCGTGGTCGGCGGCATCGCTGTCGTCTTCTTCAGCTTCGTTCATGGCCTGCACTTCCTGAGCCTGAAGATGGGGGTCATGGATTCCCGTCGGATGCTCAACGTCAGCGAGAAGGCTTACTGGATCGCCTATCCGGCTCTGGTCGTCTTCGTGCTCCTGGCCATCTTCAACACCGACTTCTATAAGGCTCGTCCGCTGTCCACTTGGTTGATCACCGTCATCATCCTGGCATCGGTTATTGGAGGCCACGTTGCCGTCTTCAAGAAGCACGGCGGCTATGCCTTCACCTGCTCGGGCATCACCCTGATGGCCATCATCGCTTTCATCTTCAACGGCCTCTTCCCGCGCGTGATGATCGCTGATGATCCGGCGCACAACCTGCTGATTCAGGATGCCTCGGCCTCACCGCTGACCATGAAGATCATGACCGTGGTGCTTTGCATCTTCCTGCCCATCATGCTGGCCTACTTCATCTGGAGCTACTTCATCCAGCGCAAGCGGCTGGACACCGATGGTGCCCATTTGACCTCGCCTGTGGCCCCCTCGGCCACCGTGGCTGAGACCGTCTGAAAATCACAGGAGGCAGGGGGGCAGTGCTGGCAGGACCGGAGCGCATCCGGAGGATAATGCATTGATTGACAAAAATCTGTTCCGTTTCGACGGAGTCCGGTCCACCCTGGGCTTGCTGGCCGCACTGTCCCTGCTCCAGGGAATAGGTGTGGTGGTTCAGGCCTACGGTTTGACCTTGGCTCTGGTGCGTATTTGGCACCTTCAGAACCTCAAGGTGTTGGTGGTGCCGGTACTGATCTTTCTGGCCGCCTACACCTGTCGACAGCTCTGCGATGTGGCCAAGGATCGTTGTGCCACCGACCGTGCCGACGCCATCGTGGCCGAGCTGCGACCCAGTATTCAGGACAAGGTCTTCTCGCTGGGGCCATCGGCTCTGGCTCGGCGTGGCACGGGCTCGGCCGTCACCATGTTGGTGGATGGGCTCGATGAGGTGCGCACCTACGTACTGACGGTCCTGCCAAAGATGATGGATCTCATCTTCATCCCATTGATTGTCCTGGTTGTGGTTTGGACTCAGGATGCAGGTTCAGGGCTCATCCTCCTGCTCATGCTGCCCCTGCTCATCTTCTTCATGGTTATCCTGGGTCTGGCAGCCAGGGATCGTTCCAGCCGTCAGTATGCCCAATTCCGCAAGCTCAACACCAGGTTCATGGATACGGTGCTTGGTCTGCCGACCCTGAAGATGCTGGGCATTGACAAGGAGTACGAGGACGAGATCTATTCGGTCTCGGACCGCTTCCGCAAGAGGACCATGAGTGTTATCCGTGTGGCTATGACCTCCACCTTTGCTCTGGACTTCTTTGCTACCTTGGCCATCGCCATCATGGCCGTCTTCTTGGGCAACAACTTGATCAATGCGAAGGTGGAGCTCTTTCCAGCCCTTTTGGCCCTGATTCTGGCTCCTGAGTACTTCATGCCAATCCGCCAGTTTGGGGATGATTTCCACGCCACGCTGAACGGCAAGAATGCTTTGGACGATATTGCGGATATGCTGGCCCAGCCAGAGCCCAAGCGCGTGGAGGACCTGGACTGGTCTGGGTGGAAGAAAGACAGCCACCTGCATCTGGAAGGAATCGACTTCGCCTATCCTGGCCCAAAGCCGGTAGAGAGCAATGCTTCAGCCGGGGCGCAGATGGATGCCATGGCCAAGTCCGAGAGCCAAAAGACCAGCAAGAAGAGTCGCAAGCTCAAGTCACCCAAGGTTCGTGGCGGTAATGGAGGGGCCGTCTCGGCTGAGTCTGGTTCTACAGCACCACAAGGAGCTGCAGTCGAGGCTGTCGCGAATTCACGGATCAGTGAGTCCGAGGGAAGTTCGGAAGAGCAGCCTCTGGCTCTGAGCGGTCTGGACTTCAACCTGCATGGTTTTTCCAAGGTGGCCATTGTCGGTCGTTCTGGAGCTGGCAAGTCCACGCTGATGGACCTGCTGGCCGGCTTTGACCAGCCCAAGGCGGGCACCATCGACCTGGATGGTCATCAGCTGGAGCATTGCAACGTGGCTGCCTGGCAGCGGCACATTAGCTATATTCCCCAGAACCCCTTCATTTTCCATGGCACCGTGTCCGACAATATTCGCTTTTACAACCAGGAAGCAGATGATGCCCAAGTGGCCCGTGCAGCCGACCGGGCTGGACTGACCGACTGGCTGACAACATTGCCCGACGGTCTGGGCACTCAAATCGGCGAGGGCAACCGCGGCATCAGCGGCGGCCAGGCACAGCGAATCGCCCTGGCCAGGGGCATCCTGGACCCCTCACGCGAGATTCTGTTCTTTGACGAGCCCACCGCTCACCTGGACATCGAGACCGAATACGACCTGAAGCAGACCCTGTTGCCCATCATGGACGGGCACCTGGTAGTCCTGGCCACCCATCGGCTGCACTGGCTGGCCAACATGGACTGGGTGATCATGCTGGAGCATGGACGAATTGTAGCCCAGGGCGATCCGCGCGAGCTGATCGGTCAGGGCGGGCCCTTGGATGCGCTGATCGATGAGATGGGAGGGAACCAGATTGCCGACTACCAGCAGGACTGAAACCGCCGGAAGAGAAGGCGCGGGGACATCGAAGACCTCCCGCCGCGGCCGTGGGCTGTCGGGCTATATGCATATCTGGCACCGGGACCATTGGTTCTGGCCCTACCTGCGTGAGAACAAGGGGCTGCTTGCCCTGATCTTCTTCCTGGGGACCATCACTTTCGTGTGCGCGGCCGGACTGATGTTTACCTCGGGCTTCCTGATCAGCAGGTCAGCCCGGCACCCCTTCAATATCTTCGCCGTATACGTGCCGGTGGTTCTGACCAGGGCCTTCGGCATCGGACGGCCCACATTCAAGTACCTGGAGCGCATCAAGAGCCATGACTGGGTGCTCCGGGTGGTTTCCAAGCTTCGGGTGCAGCTTTACCGCACCCTCTCGCAGGACGCGGCCTTCCTGAACGAGCATGAGCGCACGGGCACGGTCCTGGGCATGCTTTCGGACGACTTGGACCATCTGGAGAATTTCTACCTGCGCACCATCTTCCCCACGGTCGTGGCCTACATGATGTGGGTGGTCGTCACTATCGCCGTAGGCGTCTTTTCCTGGCTGACCTCGCTCCTGCTTTTCCTGCTTTTCGCCCTGATTCTGATCCTGGTACCGCTGGTCTCGCTGGCTTATTCAGACGGGCGGTACGACATGGAGAAGGCACGGCGGCAGGACCAGTACACGGCAGTGACCGAGAGCTACATGGGCCTGGGAGATTGGGTGATCACTCGCCGTCGCCACCGCTTCGTCGATACAGCCTCCGGCGACTTCAACGACATCGCCACTGGCCGCAGAGAGCAGAAACGGTTCGAACGCTGGCGCAACTGCGGCATCCAGATGATTTTCGCCCTCATGGTGGTGGCTCTGATTGTTGGAGCTGACCTACGCATGACCAGCTCCACGTCCATTGCTGACTTCGCGGCAGCGGTGGTCTTGGCGGTTTTCCCTTTGGTTGACTGCTTCATCGTGGTCTCCCAGGCGGTGGCTGAGGTTCCCCTCTATACTGACTCGCTGGACCACCTCAATGATCTGACCGAGCGCGTCGAGTCCCGGCGGATAGAACCGAGTGCCCAGACCAGGTTGGAGGGGCCGATCAAGTCAATCGTCTTCGACCACGTCAGCTTCTCCTACGGCCCTGATGACCCCCTGCTGTTGGACGACTTCAGCTTGCGGATCGAAGGTGGACAACGTGTGGCCCTGCTCGGTCCCAGCGGCGAGGGGAAGACAACGGTCCTTCAGCTGCTCCTGGGCGACCTGCGCCCCACCAGTGGCCGCATCCTGATCAATGGAATACCGGTCGATGCCTTGCAGGATCAGCGTCCAGAACTCTTTGGCTACCTGAACCAGCAGGCTTTCCTCTTCAACACCACCATTGCCTCCAATGTGCGTCTGGGCGCCCCCCAGGCTGATGACGATCAGGTTCGCCAGGCTCTGAAGGCTGTGCAGCTGGATCAGGTCGTGGATGACATGCCCCAGGGAATCGACACGCCGGTTGATGAAGCTGGTGGCCGTCTTTCAGGTGGCCAGCGCCAGCGCCTGGCCCTGGCCAGGATTGTGCTCAAGCGCACGCCTATCATCCTTCTGGACGAGCCCACCATCGGTCTGGATCCCATAACCGAGCGGCGGCTCATGGCCATGATCTTCAAGGTCAGCCAGGATCGCACCCTTCTTTGGGTGACCCACCATCTTCAGGGGCTGGAGGAGGCCGACCAGGTGATCTTTATGCAGGACGGGCACATCGCCATGCAGGGGCGACCGGTCGATCTGTATCGGGAGAACGCCCGTTTCCGTGAACTTTATCGCATGGACGTCTCGGACGTGGACAAGGGTGCCGGTCAAGGGATATACTTGGAGAAGCAGTCAGATTCAGATGGACGGAACCCTGTTGAATGACCATCAGGCTGTTTCCCGAGCAATGAATGTTGCACGGTTGTCGGGTCGCCGATCTTGGCGGATGGCTTCCCGGCCGGTTTCCGTGCGCCGTCGGTTCATGGACTGGACGGCATGGAAACCGGAGCCCGTGGAAGCGACCAGGTGGCGAAGTCGGGGAGAGCTGAAGGTTCTCGTGGGCACAAGCTTGGTCATATCTGAATCCGTCCGGATTCGACCCGTGTACCCGCGCCCGACGAACCCTGCAGAGATTGGGAGGAACGATGTTCACTGTATTGGGATTGTCTAGATTCCAGTTCGCCATGACGACGATATTCCACTTCTTCTATGTCCCTATGACCATCGGTCTGGCCTTGGCGGTCGCCATCATGGAGACCACTTATGTTGTGACCAAGAAGGATGTCTACAAGAAGATGACCATGTTCTGGTCCAAGATCTTCCTGCTTTCCTTCGCAGTCGGTGTGGTCACCGGCATCATCCAGGAGTTCCAGTTCGGCATGAACTGGTCCAACTACTCCAGGTTCATGGGTGACATCTTCGGTGCCCCCCTGGCCATTGAGGCCCTGCTGGCCTTCTTCTTGGAGTCTACTTTCATCGGCGTGTGGATGTTCACTTGGAATCGGTTCAAGCCGGCCGTTCATGCGGTCTTCATCTGGCTGACCTTCCTGGGTTCCTCCATGTCGGCCATTTGGATTCTAGCTGCCAACAGCTTCATGCAACACCCGGTCGGATTTGAGATCAACCAGGCCACCGGCCATGTGCGGCTGCGCAGTTTTGGTGATGTCATATCCAATCCCCAGCTGTGGATTGAGTTCCCCCACGTCTTCTTCGCCGCCGTCTGCACAGGGGCCTTTGTGGTCATGGGGTGCAGCGCTTTCAGTCTGCTGAGGATGCATATGGGGAACAAGGACCAGGCCGTGGCCGCTGTCGAGGCCGACTCCGAGAAGCAGGCCAAGGTCAACCTGTTCACCAAATCCATCCGTCTGGCCGCTCTGCTTGGGCTTATCGGTTCCATCTGCGTGATCACCTACGGTGATTTGCAGGGCAAGTACATCGTGACTGATCAGCCCATGAAATTGGCTGCCACCGAGGGCATCTACGAGGACACTGGTGATCCCGCTCCCTGGAATGCCGTGGCTCTGATCAACGAGAAGGACCATAAGCTTGAGGGCTCCGTCGAGATTCCTGGAGCCATGTCGCAGCTGGCTTATGGCAAGAAGACAGGCGCCGTCAAGGGTATGAACACCGTCAACAAGGAGCTGCACGAGAAGTACGATGCCAAGTATGGTAAGGACATGAACTACTACGTGCCGGTCACCACCCTATTCTGGGTCTTCCGTCTGATGGTCGGAATCGGGTTTGCCTTTGCCCTGATATCAGCATTGGTGCTCTGGTTCACACGGAAGAAGAAGAACACCCTGTTCACCACACGCTGGAAGCTCTGGATCATGGGTATCTTTACCTTCGCCCCCTTCGCTGCGACGACCAGTGGCTGGCTGGTGACTGAGCTTGGACGCTATCCATGGCTGGTTTACGGTTATCAGACCATTGCCGATGGCGTTTCGCCGACCAGTACGGTGCCGAACCTGCTCTTCACCTGCATTGTCTACTTCCTGCTCTTCCTAGTTCTGGGCGGAGTCATGATCTTCTACACCAGGAGGACCCTGCACCAGGGACCCTTCTACAAGCCGGATGACGGCAATGGGCTGCAGCCTGCCAAGGTGCATGGCGCACCGGCTCGGGTAGCCTTGGCATAAAGGTCAGCTGACCTCAAACCCTTCCTTCCCTTCGGTAAATCCCCCGTTTCGGACCGTATGGTTCGGGACGGGGGATTTACTGTCATAGGATGTTTGCCGTCAGCGGCAGCCAGCGGTGGTGAGATGTACAAAAGAGAGCAATGCCCGGCATGGAACGGGGTTGTGATGCCTATTGGACGTATCTCTGAAACCGTACTGACTGCACTCGTTCAGGATTGGCCGAGCTGGCTCAGTCGTGCGAATTCGGTCAGATCTGGGCGGTCAGCTTGACGGTAATTCGCTGCAATAGGGAACGTACGTCTTCGTCCATGGGGGAGTCCTTTAGGCTGTCCGCAGCCTGTTGCAGATAGTCCTTGGCGGTTTGCCGGCTGCCCTCCATCAACTGGGGATGGGTTTTGAGGTAGTCGATCACCCGGTCGGGATCGTCTTGCTGTACCAGTGTTCTGAAGTCCTCATCCTCCTGGAATCCGAGGAGAACCGGCAGAGTGTAGATTCCGTCGCGAATATCCTCCAGCTTGGGCTTGCCGGTGTCACGATCCAGATCAAAATCGTTGATGTCGTCGATGATCTGGAAGGCCATGCCTAGATTGCCGCCGAAGTCTCTGGCAGTCTGCTCCAAGTCCGGGTCGGTTGACTGGCCATCAAGGCGGATCCCGGTCAGGCAGGCCAGGCGGAAGAGGGCTGCGGTCTTGCCGGAGATGGCTCGGTCGTAATCGTCAATGGTGATGTGGGTGTGGTGGCGGTCTGACTCCTGGTAGAGTTCGCCGCCTACGATCTCGCAGACCGTACCGGCCTGTTCGCGGATAAAGGCTGTGTCAGGAGCGATGGAGGCCATGATCTCCATGTAGCGCGAAAGGATCAGGTCTCCTAGATAGATGGCAGCCTTGTTGCCTCGGATGGTGTGGACCGTGGGCTTGTTGCGGCGGATGGGGGCGTTGTCCAGAACGTCGTCGTGGACCAAGGTAGCCAGATGAAGCATCTCGATGGCGGCGGCGCCAGTAATGACGGTGTCGTCCAGACGTCCTCCGTTCCGTGCTCCGGCCCGGGCAAAGAGCACCACCATGGCGGCTCGAATCATCTTGCCGTGGTTATCCAGCAGTCGACGGTAATCCTCCTGATAGGGTGCCACATGGGTACGCTCCTGGTGCAGGCGGTCGACAACCCGCTCAAGATCCTTGCGCAACAGGAGCTCTTGTCCTTCTGCCATGGAGGTACGCTCCCTCTATCTCGTTAAGAATCGCAACGTATCCAATATACCAAGACCGGAGCCAGGTCTGAAGATTGTCCGCCCGGTCCTGGCTGTCGTCGTAACTACTGTGGTCAAGCTAACACCAGGGTGTCGCTGTGCTGGCATGACGCCTAGGTCTGCATCCGATTCGTAGGGGGGCTGCACTGATGGTCCTAGGAGCGAAGCAGGGTGAAGTAGGCTAGACGTATGAGTCAGCATTACCACGCGGATCAGGTCTCCCCACAAGGCGGCGAGGGAGAGCGTGATCGACCGCTGTCCGTTTCGGCCCGGCTGGGACGACTTCAGTTCCATTACTCGGGCAAGTTCAGACTTCTGCAGCTGGCCGACGTCCAAGAGGGTCCCAAGGTCTCTGCGGACACAATCAGGCTGATAGCTGCGGCGTGCGATGCGGCAAAGCCCGATCTGGTGGTCTTCTCGGGCAATCAGGTAGCCGGTTACGACACGGCTTACGAGCGCACCTTCCGTAAGAGGCGCTGGAGCACCCCCTTGGACGGCATCTATTCGGCTGGTCTGAGCATGGGCGGGGCTCTGGGATTTGGGGGAGCCTCCCTGAAGCGCTCTTCCAAGCCTCAGGATGGTCAGGCAGCCGGCGACCGCCGGGAACCAGACCGCAGGGATGCCGAGCGTGTACGCCAGCAGAACATCAAGCACACCGAAGATCTGGTCCGCAGAACCGTTGGCCTGATCACCGGCCCACTGGTTGAACGCGGGATCCCCTTCGTCGTCACCTATGGCAACCATGACTTCCAGTGCGGCCTGGACACCGATCAGATGGACGCCATCTATCGGGAGGTGCCCGGTTGCCTGAACCCGGAGGCTACGGTCGCCCATCCAGATCGGGTCCATGCGCTGATCGGGTCGGCTCTGCCCTCCCAAACAGCCTTCGTCTGCGCTCCGGGCACCTTCGCGCTGCCTGTAGCGGATTGCGACGGTCACGGGGTGGTCATGGGACTGGTCCTGCTGGACTCTGGTGACTATGCCCGGGCAGGCGGCTATGGCTCACCGTCGGCGCAGGCCCTGGACTTTCTGGCGGCCGCTCCCGATCTACTGGGCAACCGATCCATAGTCTTCCAGCACATGCCCATTCCCCAGTTCTATGGTCTGCTCAAGCCGGTGCCAGCCACCACAGCCTATGCGGTCCAAGGCTACCGAAGTTTCGACTCCCGTTGCTACATCCTGGACGAATCACGCACCTACCCCGGTTCCTACCTGGGCGAGGGAGTCTCCTGTCCGGATGAGGACAGCGGCGAGTATGACCTGCTGACCCGGAATCGCGGCTATTTCGCCCTCTTTGCCGGGCATGACCACCGCAATGGCTTTGTCGGTCGTAGTGGGGATCTGACACTGGGGGCCACGCCCACCTGCGGATTCGGCTCATACGGGCCGGTGCCCAGCAAGCGGGCGGCACGGCTCTTCGAGTTCGATATCCGCCATCCCCATCATCCTCGCACGCAGCTCCTGGAGTTCGGGCAATTGGTGGGGCGGCCAGGATCCCACAAGGTCTACACCTTCGCCATGAGCCATGTGCCGACCTCTACCGGGGACGCGGTCAACCTCTTGCGTCGGCCTGGGTTCTTGGCGGGCGGACTGACGGCTCTGGCAGGGCTGATCGCCTCCTGGGGCTCCACCCGGCGACGGTAAGGACGGCGATAGGAGCCAGGAATGCGCTCAGACCCTACGACGGGCGGGAGATGAGGCTCGCAGCAGGGCTTCGGTCAGATATTTGCCGGCGGCCATGACCAGGGGGGCGTAGCGCCTTCCCGGCGTGGTGGACATTCGATTGACCGGCCCGGAGATGGATATGGCAGCCATGACCTGCCCGGATCCGTTGCGGATGGGGGCTGAGATGGAACAGACGCCTTCTTCCCGCTCGTTGATGGATTCGGCCCAGCCGCGCTTGCGGACCGTGGCCAGGGTCGCTGCATTGAATTTGGCGTGTCGCAGACCCTGATGGAGGCGCTCAGGTTCCTCCCAGGCCAGCAGAATCTGTGCAGCCGACCCGGCCTCCATGGACAGCAGGGCGCCTACGGGGATGGAGTCGCGCAGGCCGGAGGCGCGTTCCACCGCGGCGATGCAGACACGGACTTCGCCTTGGCGGCGGAAAATCTGGGCTGACTCACCCGAACGGTTGAGCAGTGTATGCAGGATGGGTCCCGAGGCGGTCAGCAGTCGATCCTCGCCAGCGGCAGCGGCCAGCTCGGCGAAGCGGGAGCCCAGGACGAAGCGGCCGTGTGCATCCCGCAGCACGAAGCGGTGGCGCTCCAAGGCGATGGCCAGTCGGTGGGCTGTGGGTCGAGCCAACCCGGTGGCGTTGACCAGCTGGCCCAGGGTCATGGGCCCGGTCTCTAGGGTATCCAGAATTCGCACCGTCTTGTCCAAAACGCCGACGCCCGAATGAATCTGCTCCTGATGCATGTTCGGATCATTTGCGGAAGGATATCTGTCGTCGTCGTTCATAGAAGGTGTGTCCATGGTTGAATTATGCCATCTCAGTATATGAAATGCAAAAGTTCATAACAGTTGGGCAGTTCCATACTCGGTGGTAGGAGGCCGGCGGGGTGCCGATGAGATTGGTGCCCCGGCCGGTCGTAGGTTTTCAGGAGGCGATATGGGACGCACAATGGCGGAAAAGGTCTGGGCCGATCATTTGGTCAGAAAGGGCCAGGGAGGCGAGCCCGATCTGATCTACATCGATCTGCAGCTTATGCACGAGGTGACCAGTCCACAGGCCTTCGAGGGTCTGCGCCTGGCAGGCCGGAAGATCCGTCACCTGGACCAGGTCATCGCCACCGAGGATCACAACACGCCCACCATCGACATCGATCGGCCCATCGCCGACAAGGTTTCGGCCCTGCAGATCTCCACCCTGGAGCGCAACTGCCGAGAGTTCGGTGTCCGTCTGCACCCATTGGGGGATGCAGACCAGGGCATCGTGCATGCTTTTGCGCCGGTCCTGGGATTGACCCAACCCGGCATGACCATCGTCTGCGGCGATTCGCACACCTCGACCCACGGGGCCTTCGGAGCTCTGGCTTTCGGCATCGGCACCTCCGAGGTGGAGCACGTTCTGGCCACCCAGACCCTGAGCCTGAAGCCTTTCAAGACCATGGCCATCACCGTCCGAGGACAGCTCAAGCCCGGGGTGGGCGCCAAGGACGTCATCCTGGCCGTCATCGCCAAGATCGGCACTGGCGGCGGCCAAGGGCACGTTCTGGAGTACCGGGGCGAGGCCATTCGGCGCATGTCCATGGACGCGCGCATGACCATCTGCAACATGTCCATCGAGGCCGGGGCGAGGGCCGGGATGATCGCGCCGGACGAGACTACCTTCGCCTACCTGGAGGGCCGGCCGCACGCCCCCAAGGGGGCCATGTGGGATCAGGCCCTGGACTACTGGCGAACCCTGCCCACCGATCCGGATGCAGTCTTCGATAAGGAGGTCATCCTGGATGCCGATCAGCTGACCCCCTATGTGACCTGGGGCACCAACCCCGGACAGGGCCTGCCCATTGGCGCCGATGTGCCTGTGCCCGAAAAGATTGCCGACCCGGCCAAGCGACAGGCAGCCCAGGAGGCCATCGACTACATGGGGCTGAAGCCGGGGATGCCCATCCGCGACATCGCCGTGGACACCGTCTTCATTGGTTCCTGCACCAATGGGCGCATCGAGGATCTTCGTGCGGCAGCGGCCATCATGAAGGGGCATCACAAGGCCAAGAACCTGCATCGCGTCCTGGTGGTTCCGGCTTCTTCGCGAGTTCGCATTCAGGCCGAAAAAGAGGGGCTGGACCGCATCTTCGAGGACTTCGGAGCCGAATGGCGCAATGCCGGCTGCTCCATGTGCCTGGGAATGAACCCCGACCAGCTGGTGCCGGGGGAGCGCTCCATCTCCACATCCAACCGCAACTTCCAGGGTCGTCAGGGCAAGGGCGGCAGGACGCATCTGGCCTCACCCGAAGTGGCTGCTGCGACGGCCATCAGGGGAACCATCTGCTCCCCGGCCGATCTGTAGGCCCATCAATCATTCGTCATCGTCATCGCCATCCAGCAGGCAGGAGGTCATCATGGAGCCACTTTCCGTTGTCACCGGGGTCGGAGTGCCCTTGCGCCGCTCCAATGTCGACACTGATCAGATCATCCCCGCCGTATTCCTGAAGCGGGTGCAGAAGACCGGCTTTGAGGATGCGCTCTTCTACGCCTGGCGAAGGGATCCGAATTTCGTGCTCAACCGGCCCGAGTATTCAGGTGCCCGCATTCTGGTGGCCGGGCCGGACTTCGGCATCGGCTCCTCGCGCGAGCATGCGGTCTGGGCTCTGCGGGACTACGGCTTCCGCGTGGTCATCGCCCCCCGCTTCGCCGACATCTTCTATGGGAACACCGCCAAGAACGGGGTTCTGGCCGCTATCATGCCCCAGGAATCAGTGGAGTTGCTCTGGAAGCTCCTGGAGGAGGATCCCGGCACCGAGATGACCGTGGACCTGGGCGCTCGCACGGTCACCTGTGCAGATGTGACCCTGCCCTTCCAGGTGGACGACTACGTGCGATGGCGGCTCATGAATGGCTATGACGACATCGATCTGACCCTGCAGCACGAGGATGACATCCGTGCTTATGAGCGCATGCGGGCTGAGCGATTCCCCTTCAAGCCGCGTACGCTGCCGGCCCAGCACATGCCCGAAGAGCCGGTCACTTCAGCCAGGGAGAGTCAAATCGACTGGCCTGGACCCCTGGCTGACCGCGGCATCATCTGACCGACGGGCCGTGAGTCCTCATATAAGAGTCATTTGCTCCCTCTTCGTTTACCATGGAATTGGCAGCCATAGGTCGCCTATGACCGGTTGGCAAGTGAAGAGGAGCGGTTATCATGAGGCACAGCAGCGGCGATGTGCACGACTGGGGTGTTAGACGGGCAGTGAATACCCTAAGTGCTTTTGCCTTCATCTACGTGGCTATCGAGACTCTAGCGGGCCTTTTGGGAGCCAAGGTGGTTGTGCCTGCGCTCTTCCCGCACGCTTCCAAGGCACAGATCAACGGGCCTCTGGGGGATTGGACAGTGGCCACCTCCGTAGTGCTGGCTCTGCTGTTTGCCTTGATCAGCCAGTGGCCGGTCATTGTGGGTCATGAACGACATGGCCAGGATCAGGTGCAGTGGGTCACTGCGCGCCGATTCAGCCTGTTGGCCTTGATCATCGCCTTGGCCTGCTTCTTCCTCAGTCAGCTGGTGGCTGGGGTAGCCAACTCCGGACTGAGCGCAGTTCTGTCCAGTACCGGGCTGCATCCGCCGTCCGCACCAGGTGATGGAGGCATGGAAACGCCGATCATGCTCTTCTACGGCATTCTTTTGGGGCCCTTTGCCGAGGAGCTGGTCTTTCGCGGGGTCATCATGAACGGTCTGCGCCGCTTTGGCCGAGTTTTCGCCATTATTACTTCTTCCCTGCTTTTCGGTTTCATGCACGGTTCCTTGGTCCAGGGTCTGTTCGGTTTCATTTCCGGTCTGGTTCTGGGCTATCTGGCCATGGAGTACGGGCTGGTCTGGTCCCTGCTGGTGCACATGCTCAACAATGCTTTCTCTTCAGGCCTGCTGGCCAAGTACATGCCTCTGGCACCCGAGGTAGTCCGCATCGGCCTGGGCTTTCTCATGATCCTGGTGTTGCTGATTGGTGTTATCGGGCTGTTGTTCAAGATCAGGACTCTCCGTGATTACTGCCGCAGCAATCGCGCTCCCAAGGGGATCTACGCTTCCTGGCGGGCACCCTGGTTCCTGCTCTTCTGCCTGGCATGCCTGCTGATGGCCCTGAGCGAATTCGTACCAGGGCTGGCCTGACCAGACAGTCGATGGCGCCGGGCGCCGGGCCATTGTCGGGATTCTGTCGAGGAAGGGCGGGGTCGGGCTAGACTCGGACATGTAGTGTTGTGATATGAACGTGGGGAAAGGTTCATGTCGCTGGACGCCCTTGACGGTCGTACGGTAGTGCATGAAGGGGAAGGATCATCGACGGATGAGGGATGATGAGGATCGCGACAGCGGCAGCGAGTCCGCCGATGCCCAAAGCGATCAGGGGCGCTGGAAGGTGTCGCGCTCCTCTATTGCCCTCATGACCGCAAGCCACAGTGCCAGCAAGGACTACGCCCGTCACTGGGATTATGAGGAGGGGTCCATCGACCTGCCACCCTTGAGCCTGCCGGGGGAGGCCGTGGATGATGGCTTGGCCTACCCGGGTCGGATAGCCCATAGGAAGACTGCGGTTCTGGGCGATGAAGGAGCTGGCGGCAAGGGTGCCAGGCCAGTTGGTGAACGACCGTCAGTGCTTCCAGGATCCTATGATTTTTTGGACTCGGTCACCATGGCCAGTCAACCGGGAGTTCCCGCATTTCCTCCTGAAGATCTACCAGCTGACGGGCATGTCGGGAAGGGATCCGACAAGGGGTCTTCTCCGCGGCGTGTGATGGTTCATCGAGAGCTGGAGGTTGCAAAAACTGCGGAGACCTCGGGGCAGCCTGCGGCCAAGGTCGTCTGGTCCTGGACCAAGCCCGAGACGAACAAGGGCCCGGTCTTCTCTTGGAATATGCACAAGCGCCGCAAGCCTTCCGCAGGCACCCGTGCAGGCAAACCTGCGGCTTCCACTGTTAAAGCTCCATTAGTTCCCGCCTTATCTGCAGCCGAACCAGCTGTGCCCAAGTCGGCGACCACGGCCGGGACGTCCACGGCCGGGACACCCCAGGTCTCCGGTGCTGAGGTCTCTGCATCCGCAGCCCCTGTGGTGTTTGCCGACCGACCAGTCGTGGTCCGTCGCTCGGATGCCGACTGGGATTCCCTGGTCACTGGTTCATCGGCTTCTGTGAAGAACGGTGCTGCTGCACAATCCGTGTCCAGCGAAGCCGATCACCAGGGGCGTCGGGTCTGTTCGACTCCACGGGTGGTTGCCCAGCCTGCTGCAGTCGCCGGTGACGGTACCGGCGGTCGGGTCGTTTCGTCAAAGACTATTGACGGACAGGAGTCGGCTGTCGCACAGAGGGATCATGTTGGCCAGCCCGTGCAGACCGGCCAGACAGCAATTGCCGTTCAGCCTGCTCCATCCGAATCTTCAGAGGCGGTGAAGGCAGCTCCAGCGACGCAGTCGGTCGTCCAGTTCGCGTCTTCGTCGACATCCGTATCCGCTCCAGGTGCTTCTGTGGCTCTCGCCGCCAAGGCTGCCGAGGCTGCAGCAGCTGCTGTGGCCGCCAAGGCCAAGTCCTCAGAGACCGAGGAAGCTGCGACGAACGCAACCAGGCCGACCCGTTCTTCGCATGGTCTTCATTTCGGCCTTTCTGCCAGAGGCCGTGAAAGGAAGAGGGGAGTCCGTCGGTCGTCCAAGCGGCGTGCTGCTCGCAACCGTACCCGTCCTTCAGCCGAGTCGGCAGCCCCGCGGGTCGTTTCCAATGCTTCGGCAGAACCGGTCAACTCGCAGCCGATCGCTGTTCCAAGTGAACTTAATACGGTCACGCCAGCTGCTGAAGTTGCGGCCCAGCCCCAGCTTCAGGCCCAGGCACACCCGCAGGCGGCCAAGCCCACTACCGGCAAGTCCAACTCCTACACAGCCAGTTCCGGGGTCCTCCACGCCGTCAACGGACAGGCTGCCTTCGCCTTCGTCTATCTGGCCATATCGGTTCTGGTGCTCATGGTCGGTTCGGGGATGATCCTGCCAGTCATCATGGAGCAGGTCAAGGATCCCAGATCCATCGCCTTCCTATCCGATGGGATTACTCTCCTGTCGGTCCTGCTGGCGCTGACCTATGCCTGCATTTCAGAGTGGAGCGTCATTCGAGGTGTAGATCAGCGAGGACAGGCCGCCGTCCGCTGGCGAACAGATAGAAGAATGACCCTGGCGGCTCTGCTGGCCCTGGTAGCGGTGCTCCTGCTGGGCCAGGGGATGGTTCATGAACTGAATAAGTTCTTCAATCACTTCTGTCTGCTTCTGCACATTCCCTCCCTGGCCTCGCACAGCCTGCTGGTTACCGGCGCTTCCTCGCCGATGATGGCCCTGTACGCCCTCCTGGCGGTTCCCCTGGCTGAGGAGCTGGTTTTCCGCGGCGTCATCCTCAACGGGCTGCGTCGATATGGCCGAGTCTTTGCCATCCTGACCTCATCCCTGCTCTGCGCCCTGCTGCAGAGTGACCCGGTCTCTGGGCTTTGGATCTTCCTGCTGGGGCTGGCGCTGGGATACTGCTCCCTGGAATATGGTCTGATCTGGGCCATCGGAGCCCGCGTGGTCGGTGATCTGCTCTTCAGCGGCCTGCCCAACCGGTATTTGATGAGCGCTCCGAGAACCGCTCGTTTGTCGATTTTGGTAGTGGCGCTGGTCTTGGTTCTGGCTGGATTGCTCATGTTCTTCCTGCACCGCGCCAGCCTCTTGGACTACCGGCGGCGCTATCGGGCCCCTAAGGGCACATACGTTTCCTGGAGGCAGCCCTGGTTCCTGCTCTATTTGCTGCTCTGCCTGCTACTGACAGTCTTCAAGTTCGTGCCCGGCCTGCTCTAGATCATGACGTGTTGATGCTGCCGGTGGTGGCGTAAACTTGGATCATCTGGAGGTCAATGCCGGATGGCCAAACCTGCAGAGGATCATGAAAGGGCATGGTGACATGGGGCAGACAGCGACGGCGTCCGACGCGTCAGGGACTGGGCAGACTCAAAAGCCCAGACGAGGCACGGCGAATCGCGCATGGATGAGTGCGGCCAGGGGAATGCTCAACCGCCAGGCCGCCCTGCTGCTGGTCTATCTGCTCATCTTCCAACTTGCAGGCGTAGTGCTGGGGGTTCTGGCTCAGGCGGAGTGGAATGCCGTTTTCGATCCGGTGTCTGGCCATTCTACAATCACGTATGTAGTGGATCATATTGACGGGGAATATGGGGGTAGTGTCAACTTAGTTGCTTGCTGTACTGGATTGTGCTTTCTGGTCTTCACTCGCCGGCGGCAGATTGCCGACACGGGTCCTCTGGGCATTTTCCATGCCGATTTGCGCCCAATGACTTGGCAGGTTTTATTGGGATGCTTTGCCTTGGCATTGACTGGGCAGACTCTTGCCGTGTGGTTTCAGTCAGGAATTGACTGGACCACGGCCCGTCTGGGGTTGGAACAGCCTTGGACTACGGGCGAACAAATCCAGCAGATTTCGGGAACTATACCTATGCTTATCACCAGCGGTCTGCTAGCGCCGGTCGTTGAGGAGATGCTTTTCCGCGGAGCCATACTCAATGTTCTTAAACCTTATGGCCCCGTTTTCGCCATCGTTACCTCGGCTACCATGTTTGGCTTCTTCCATGGCGACCTGGGCCAAGGTTTCTTTGCTTTTCTTATGGGTTTGGTCCTAGGCTATCTGGCTTGCGAGTATTCTATCTTCTGGTCCATGGCCCTGCATGTGTTCAACAACTTGATTGTCAGCGACGGACTGTCTTTCCTTGCTCAGTTTATGAGTGACAATATGTCCTCCTATTTGAATTTGTTTATGATGCTGGTAGGCATGCTAGCTGCCGTTGTCGTCCTCTACCTAGGCCGTCATCGGATCGCCATCTTCCTCCGGGAGAATCGTACGTATACGAACGTCTATGGTGCTTGGGCCTGCCCTTTCTTCATTGTGCTGCTGCTGGTCATGGGTTTCCAAATGCTTGTGTCCATCCTTTCTCTGTAGTGACCGATCGGTGTGGACGCTCTATGCCCGAGGCGACAATTCACGGTGTCCCCACACCCCTTGTGGCAGACTTGCACATAGGGCCGATGATGTGCCAAAGCCCGGCTCTGAGCAGATACGAGAAGGAAGCCGATATATGCCCAAGGTGAATACACAGAATGATGTGCTGCATGTGGTGGGCGGCAGACCCCTGCACGGGACCATCCAGGTCCGCGGGGCCAAGAACTTCGTCAGCAAGGCCATGGTGGCGGCCCTTCTGGCTCCCGGTGTTTCAGTGCTGAAGAACGTTCCCGAGATCCGCGATGTCCATGTGGTCTCGGACCTGCTGAGGCTGCACGGGGTCAAGGTGGATGTTCGTCCCCAAGAGGGTGTGGTCACCATCGATGCCAGTCATGTGGAGCTGGCCGACGTGGCTGATGTAGACACCCTGTCGGGCTCTTCCCGCATTCCCATCCTCTTCTCCGGACCGCTTCTGCATCGGATGGGGGAGGCGTTCATCCCCGTTCTGGGTGGATGCCGCATCGGCAGCCGGCCCATCGATTTCCATCTGGAGACCCTGCGCAAGCTGGGGGCCAATGTCGACAAGGAGCATGAGGCCGGCATACACATCACAGCGCCCAATGGTCTGCATGGGGCCAAGATTCACCTGCCCTACCCCTCGGTGGGCGCCACGGAGCAGACCCTGCTGGCAGCCGTCATGGCCGAGGGACGCACTGAGCTGTCAGGGGCGGCTACCGAGCCCGAAATCATGGACCTGGTGGCGGTCCTGCAGAAGATGGGCGCGCAGATTTCCGTGGATGTGGATCGGACCATCCGCATCGAGGGGGTGCCTTCCCTCAAGGGATTCACCCATACCTCCCTGCCCGACCGGATTGAGGCCGCTTCCTGGGCCTCCGCCGCTCTGGCCACCCATGGCGACATTATGGTCAAGGGCGCCCATCAGCCCGATATGATGACCTACCTGAATGTCTTCCGCAAGATCGGCGGCCAGTTCGACGTGCGCGACGACGGCATCCGCTTCTGGCATCCGGGCGGCGACCTGCGGCCCGTGGCCATTGAGACCGATGTGCATCCTGGGTTCATGACCGATTGGCAGCAGCCCCTGGTGGTCGCTCTGACCCAGGCCAAGGGTCTTTCCATCGTTCACGAGACGGTCTACGAGAACCGCTTCGGCTTTACCGAGCCCCTGATTCAGATGGGCGCCACCATCCAGCTCTACAAGGAGTGTCTGGGATCCCTGCCCTGCCGCTTCCAGCAGCGCAACTTCAACCATTCGGCGGTCATCTTCGGTCCCACCCCCTTGACCGGCCAGGACATCGACGTGCCCGACCTGCGTGGCGGCTTCAGCCACCTGATCGCCGCACTGACGGCATCCGGCCCCTCCACCGTCCACGGCATCTCCCTGATCGACCGCGGCTACGAGGACTTCCGCGACAAGCTGCTGGCCCTGGACGCGCAGATCGACTGATCCGGCAGGCATAGATGGCTTCCAAAGGCAAACCCTCTCCACGGTCTGCGGTGCCCGCCCTGTCCGACCAGCAGGTGGCTTTGCTGGCGCAGCGGCACAGGTTGGTGGATCCAACCCGCTACTATCCCACCGGACACCGCATACCGGCCCTGGACGAGATAGACGGTCAACACCCTGTGGGGACTACCCGTCTGTTGCGCGGAGTCTCCCAGGTGGTGCGAGACTCCTGCCGGGTCTATGCCTGGGGCCTGGAGCGGGTGCCGCAGAGCGGCCCATTTATCACCGCAGCCACCCATGTGACCCAGTTTGACGTGTTCATTCCCATGATGGCGCTCTTCCACTTGGGTCGTCGTCCCCGATACATGGCCAAGGCTGAGATGGCCCATTGGCCCCTGATCGGCAGCTGGTTCCGCATGGTGGGCATGCAGCCGGTGGAGCGCAAGTCCGGCAAGGCCAGGTCGATTGAGGAGGAGTCGATCAGCATCATCACCTCGGGCAGGCCTTTGACCATCTGGCCTGAGGGAACGGTGTCCCGTGATCCTCTGAAGTGGCCCATGTCGCTCAAGCCCGGTGTCGGATTCATCGCCCTGGAGGCCTCGCGGCAGCTGGGCCGCATGGTTCCCCTGTATCCCAGCATCACCTGGGGGGCGGCTTCGATCAACCACAAGTGGCCTTGGCCTCGGAAGAACGTGGTCATGTGTTATGACCGGCTCCTTGACTATGCCGACCTTCTGGAAGACATGGATCAGTGGGGCGCGGAACCCCCCAAGCGGTCCGTGCATGCCCTCTGTGTCCGCCTGCGCAACCGGATGGAGGAGGTCATGGCTGAGATTCGCGGCGAAGAGCCCCCCGTGGCTGGGTACTTCGATTACGTGACCATGACCCGTCGGCCCAGAAGCGAGCAATAAGGCCGGAACCCACATCCAATTCCCCTGTCCGGCAGTCGTGTCATAGGATGGTAGAGACAAGAATGAGGCTGCTGGTCGGCGTTCCCGTGCGCACGGCATTATGCAAAGGAGAATGATGACGAAGATCGCGGTATTGGGAGCAGGCGCATGGGGAACCGCTTTTGCCCAGGTATTGGCTGACGCAGGCAATCAGGTGGTCATGTGGGACATCGACCCGGATGTCGTGGACGAAATCAACAGTCAGCATTCGAATGCTCGCCGCCTGCCGACCGTGAAGAGGTTGCCTGACGCCATCAGCGCTGAGGGTGATCGGGCCAAGGCCGTTTCGGGGGCTGAAATTGTAGTCGTCGCCATAGCCGCTCAGCATGCCTGTGAGGCCTTGACGGAATTCAAGGGTCTGCTGGGTCATGATGCCATTGTGGTTTCCCTGATGAAGGGGATTGAACGGGGCACTGACAGGCGTATGGATCAGGTGGTCTGTCAGACGCTGGATCTGGACCCGGTCAGATTTGCGGCCGTCTCCGGCCCCAACCTGAGCAAGGAGGTGGCCGCCCGCGAGCCCAGCGCCACCGTGGTCGCCAGCGCTGATGCCGATGCTGCCATGAGAGTGGCCCGTGCCTGTACGACCGACTATTTCAAGGCCTTCGTCTCTGACGATGTGATCGGCCTGGAAATGTGCGGGTCGCTGAAGAACGTCACTGCACTGGCCGTGGGGATGTCGCGGGGGGCTGGATTCGGGGAGAACACAGCCGCCATGATTCAGGCCAGGGGTCTGGCTGAACTCACGGCCCTGGGGGAGGCCTGCGGGGCCAAGTCCAAGACCTTCGCCGGTCTTGCCGGGGTCGGCGACCTGGTGGCCACCTGCGGTTCGTCCTTGAGCAGGAACTATACCTTTGGCTTTAACCTGGGTCAGGGCAAAAGCATTGAGGAGGCTACCCGCGTCAGCAAGGGTGTCGCCGAGGGCGTGCCCACCACCGATGCTGTCGTCGCCCTGGGCAGGCGTTACCAGGTGGCGACCCCGCTGGCTACGGCCATGAGCCATGTGCTGGGTCAGGGTCTGAGTTGCCGTGGCATGATCGACGAGCTCTTCGGCGGGCAGATCACCACAGAGTGAGTCTGGCGGCCATCAGAACATTCTGAAGGCTATCGAGGGTGCGAAGGCTTTGAAGCCGACGCTACCAGTATTGTGCTTGACGATATATGGTTTTCCGGATCAATCGCGTGTCTGACTTGTCCGGTGCTTGCGTCAGCTCGACTATGCCTGTTCGTGCCAAGCTTGTGGATGAGCGACCCTGACCAGGCCTTGCTGCCCGCCAAGGGGATATTCTGCTGTCTTGAGTGGTGTATCTGCCCGAGCAGATGCGTGAGGTTCGAATGCATGTCCAGGATGAGGAAAGCCGAGGGATGATGGTCAGGAAACGTGTTGTGGTGCTCTATGGCGGGCGTGCTGACGAACATTCCATATCCTGTGTGTCGGCGGCCGGTGTGCTCAATGCCATCGATACCGACCGATACGAGCCCATTCCCATTGGCATCACCAAGGACGGCCGATGGACCATAGGCGGCCAGGATCCCAAGCAGTGGGGTCTGGGCGATGCCAGTCTGCCTACGGTGCAGATAACGGAAAGCAGCCGTCCGGTCATTCTCGACATGGCCCGCGGCAGGGATGGGTTTCTCATTGGCGATCATACCGATCTGGTCTCTGGAGCCCAACCTTCCGGGACAGTCGGTTCCTTAGAGCCTTTGGGGCGTGTTGACGCGGTCTTTCCGGTGCTGCACGGCCCATACGGTGAGGACGGCACCCTGCAGGGCCTGCTTGAAATGATGGGCCTGCCCTACGTCGGATGCGGGGTCTTCTCCTCTGCTGCATGCATGGACAAGCACTACACCAAGATTCTGCTCAGCCAGGCCGGCATACCTGTGGCTCCCGGCATTACTGTTGACTCCCGTGAACGGCGATCCGGAGCCGACCTGCTGGCCGCTGTGGAGAAGGCAGAGCTGCATTACCCGCTCTTCGTCAAGCCCTCCCGCGCAGGATCCAGCTTTGGTGTGGTCAAGGTGGAAGAGCCTGAAGCCGAAGCACTGGCTGCTGCGGTCGCCGAGGCGGCAAAGCATGACTGGCGGGTCCTGATAGAGGAGGGCATTGAAGGGCGGGAGATTGAATGTGCCGTGCTCGCCTCAAGCAAGGACAGAAAGCCCCGTACAGCCTGGCCTGGCGAGGTGGTGCTGGACAAGGCTGATCGGGACGAGGCCTTCTACGACTTCGACAGCAAGTATGTGGACTCCTCCGCCTCTCACGTGGAGGTCCCCGCAGACCTGCCAGAGGAGACTCTTCAGAAGGTTCGCGACCTGGCTGCCAAGGCCTTCAGAACCGTGGATGGCGCCGGTCTGAGCCGTGTCGACTGCTTTGTAACGCCCGAGGGCAGAGTCATTGTCAACGAGATCAACACCATGCCTGGTTTTACGCCTATCTCCATGTATGCCAAGGCCTGGGAGGCCACGGGGATCACCTACACCGATTTGATCACCGATCTGATTGAGGGTGTATCGGCCTAAAGTGGAGTTGTTCTCGGAGCATGCGGCATCTCCATAAGAGAAGGGATCACGCTTTTGTATTTCCCTGGCAGGATGTAAAGGCCATCTGGTTAGTGCTCAATGTCGTTTGTTTGGATTTCGGCCTCCTGGACCAAGTAGTCCTGGCCGGCCAGAGCGCGGGTAGCGGCATCCTGCATATCGGCGGCGATGACGCCCTGCTTGGCGAACATGACCACCTGGCCCTTGATGCCATAATGGGTGAAGCCCTGGAGCTGGACAATGGGCGGGTTGGCTGGCATGGCCATGCTCTTGGTTGCCTGGGCCACTACCTGTGCAATGGAACGGGAGGATCTGGCTATATCGGCATCCCCCCGCAGGGTGAAGGGAACCGTGGTGGCGGCCTCGCCAGCCTCGGTGATCTTCTCAAGCGCCGTGGTGTTGAGGATGGAGTTGGGGATCAGCAGCTGGTTACCGGTCCTGTCGATGACGATGGTATGGCGCCAGGTCACATCGCGGACCGTTCCGGTGGTGCCCTGGATGGTGATGATGTCTCCGGGTTGGACCACCTTGCTGACCATGAGTCCGAAGCCGCCGACGATATTGGCGATCGTATCCTTCAATCCGAAAGAGAGCGCCAGGCCGCTGACGCCTAGGGCGGCGACCACCGTGGATGGGTTGATTCCGAAGACGGGTTGCAGGATTGTGGCAGCGGCGAAGATCCAGATCAGGGCGCGGACGATGTTGACGAAGATGGAGGCACTGGGCAGGTTGGTCCGTTCCAGAGCACGTCGCATGGCCGCCGCTACGATCTTGGAGATCAATGCAGCGCAGACAGCCACGACGATCAGCAGGACGATCTTTCCGAAATTCTGGCGGAACCAGTAGATGACGGCATCGCTGAAGCTGGAGATGGCCTGTTCGGATCTTCCCATGGGATCCTTGTCCGGATTGACGCTTGTACTGGCAAAGTTGACGGTCTGGTTCATGAGGCTCTGTCCTCTGACCCGCTGCCAGCATTGTTCGTTAGAGGCTTTTCCATCCACATGTGCGGGCATCCCTCGTCCTGGTCGTGAATGCCCATGTCCCTATAGCCTAAAGACTTATAGAAGCCCACCACCCGTTCCTGGGCGTGGAGCGTGAGCCGGTCAGCTCCGTGGCTCCGAGCGGTTTCCTCAGCCTTAGTTACCAAGTTGGCGCCCAGATGCTGACCGCGGTAGGGCCTCAGAACGGCCAAGCGGCCAAGGGTCCATGTCTTGCCCTGGTCGGGGAAGACTCGGCATACCCCGACGGGTTCATCCCCGTCATAGGCCACGATATGGAGGCTGGCATCGTCGGTTCGGTCGAATTCGTTGTGAAAGCCCTGCTCTTCCACGAATACGGCCTTACGGATGGCCCTGGCATCCTCGGGAATGGCCTTGCTCACCTCATACCGCATGCTTCCTCCTCGCCACGGTCCTCCGCTGTCTCCAATCTACCAAGCTTGACCCTCGGAATGAACGGATGTCCGCAACCGGATGACGAACTGTACATGCGGATGTCGGCTGTCTGACCCAGACGATTACATGGATGGGGACTCTGCAAGCAGTGCGAGCTTGCAGCAGTGACATTGAAGTGACGCGGAAACGATGGGATGGCCATGGACCAGGACTGGAAACTGACAGGTGCGGCTGGCGAAGCCAGTAAAGGAAATCGGCGCTCGCAGCGGGAGCGGATGCTTGCCGGCGAGCTCTATGACGCCTCGGATCCCGAACTGGGTCAGCTGCGGGTCAAGGCCCACGAACTTTGCCGCCTTTTTAACGCGTCTGCTGAGCAGGAGCGGGACCTGCGCAGCCGGCTCTTGGACGAGCTGGTGCCCGAACATGGTCAGGACGTTGACTGTATGGGGCCTATCTACTTCGACTATGGGTGCTTTACCAAGCTTGGCTCGCGCATCTTCGCCAATTTCAACTTCACTGTTCTGGATACCTGCCCCGTGCAGATTGGCGACGATGTGATGATCGGCCCCAACGTCACCCTGGCCACCCCCCTGCATCCCCTGCGGTGGCAGGAGCGAAATCTGAGGCGCCATGAGGATGGCTCCCTCTACGACTACGAGTTGGGCGCTCCAATAACCATCGGATCCAACTGCTGGTTGGCATCAAACGTGACTGTGGCCGGGGGAGTGACCATCGGCGATGGTGCGGTCATCGGGGCCGGATCCGTGGTCACCCATGACATCGCACCTGACTCCCTGGCCGTGGGTGTGCCCTGCCGGGTAATTCGTACCATCACCGAGGCTGATCGGATGGAACTGGCAGAGGAGGGCTGAAGGCCTCCTGGTTTGGCGCAGCATCCATGCTGGCCAGCTGCTGGGCTATGGTCTGTGGGTCTCCGCCCGGGCAAGCAGCCTGAATGCGCCCGTCCTGGAGGAAGATGACCCGGTGGGCGCGGGCGGCGACGTTGGGGTCGTGGGTCACCATGAGGATGGTCTGGCCGCTGCGGACGGCCAGGTCGAAGAGGTCCATGACCTCCCGCGAGCTATGGGTGTCCAGGGCGCCGGTGGGCTCGTCGGCCATGATGATCTCCGGGCTGGCGGCCAGGGACCTGGCGATGGCCACGCGCTGCTGCTGGCCTCCGCTCATGTCATCTGGATAGGTGTTGGCATATCCCTCCAATCCGACGTTCGACAGGGCGGACAGGGCTGCTTGGGCGGAGATTTTCCTGCCGCCGAAGAGGCTGGACAGCATGGTGTTCTGCAAGCAGGTGAAGGCGTTGACCAGGTTGTAGTCCTGGAAAACGAAGCCGATGTGGTCGCGCCGGAGCCTGGTCAGCTCTTTCTCTTTCATCCGGGTCAGGTCCTCCCCGGCGATGGCCACCCTGCCCTGCCTGACCTGGAGCAGTCCCGCGGCGCAATAGAGGAGGGTCGATTTGCCGGCGCCCGAAGGACCCATGATGGCCGTCCAGGTTCCCGCCTGACATTCCAGACTGATCTCGTCCAACACCCGGGCGCCCTGCTTCTGCCGCGTTCCGTAGTCGTAGCAGATCTTGTCCAGAATGAGCGGTTGCGCGTATGGATCCTTGATCGCCCGATGCTGCATCGTTGCCTTCCTTTCAGTCGTCATCTGCCTAGTTCCCACCTCTATAAGACCATGGCGAGAGCTCCTGTCAGGGTGTTTTCAGGGTCGAATCGGGGACGATTCAGGGTTGTGGTCTGCAGGATTCGCATTCCCTCCTGAAGGGTATGTATCGTGAACATAGAGGGGACGTATTGCTTGCCGGAGGGGGGATGATAGGGATTCAGCGACCACCTGCTTCCTTGGAATTGCAAGGATGCAACCGTCGGTTGACAGCAAATATTGGTGTCTTTGCCGGGTGCAACTCAAAGCTGGTGGCGGTCGGAGCCCTGAACGTTTCATCATGGTCTCGTTGCTGGTTGAATCGGCAATCTGCCGATCTGGAGAAAGAACATTATGAGTTTCAGAACCAATGTGCAATATCTGCGTTCGCAGCGCAACATGACTCAGGAGCAGCTGGCCATGCTGGTGGGGGTATCCCGTCAGGCGGTGTCCAAGTGGGAGTCGGACAAGGCATATCCTGAGATGGACAAGCTCCTGGCCATCTGTGACCTCTTCGGCTGCACTCTTGATGACCTGGTTCTAGGCGATGTTCGGCATCCGGGTTCCGGGCAGCGTGCGTCCACGCCTGACCATCAGGATGCCGCGCAGACGACTTCGACAACGCACACGACTATACCTGTTCAGTCTGCTGCGGAAGACGTGACCGGCTACGCCTCCTTCAGCAATGCCTACAGCCTGCGGATGGCTTTCGGCATCGCCCTTATCATGCTGGGACTGGCTTTCGGTGGTCTCTTCGCCGCAGTCAGCCAGCCGACCAACGCACAGAATGGCCTGGCCTTCCTTGCTCTGATGATCGGCATCGTCCTGGGCCTGGCCTGTTTGATACCGGCGGTTTCCGCCAGAAGGGATTTTCGCCGCCGGCATCCCTATGTAGCGGATTTCTACACCGATGAGGAGCGCTCGCGAGTTTACCGGCAGGCAACCTGGGAGCTGGTCTGCGGTCTGGCTGTCGTGCTCTTGGATGTGGGGATCAACTCTGCCGGATACCTGATCTGGGGCTGGTCCGATCAGGTCAGAGGGTTCGTCTTCTTCCTCCTTCTGGCTCTAGGGATCTTCCTGCTAGTCCATGCGGGAACGAGCCACAGAATGATGAACCTCCGGGCCTACAACAGGCAGGTTGATTCCGTCGAGGACGGTCGCTGGGATACTTACCGGTATGAGCACCGGATAAGCAATGCCATCAGCGGAACCATCATGGGTCTTTGTACGCTGGTGGCCCTGACCATGCTCTTCTCGGGCAATTATGACAACCTCTTCGGGTGGCGCATCCCATTCTGGGCCATCTGGATCATCGGCGGGGTGTTCTGCGGAGTGCTCCAATCACTGATTGGTATCTTCCGCAAGCCTCCTCGTGCCTGAGTCTGCTGATTTGCCTTACTTGACGGAATGTAGTAGTCTAACAAAGTTGTGTGTTCATCCGTAGCCTTGCGTTGCGGGCAAGGACACCTGGGACGACTTGGAAAACAACGTAAAGGAAGTCATCATGGCAGCTCGTTGCGCGGTGTGCGGCAAGGGCCCGCAGACCGGTTACAGTGTTTCTCATTCGCATATCCGGAACAAGCGCATCTTCCGCCCCAACCTGCAGTCGGTGCACACCACCGTTGATGGTCAGAATGTGCGTCTGCGCGTTTGCGTCAAGTGCCTCAAGGCCGGCAAGGTGCAGCGCATCGCCGCCTGAGTGCGGTTCGTCGGTCGTATATGGACCCCCGGGGGCAAAGCTCCGGGGGTTCTTGTCATCCTGAGGGATGATGGTCGGCGCTAGCGGGAGGTGATCGGGTATGTCGGCAGTGGCTCGTGTTGGTCTGCACAGTACCGTGGCCTCGCTGGTGGCCAACAGGCGTCGGGTGAGCGCCCTCAAGGCTCTGGGTGTGGTCACGGTGGGGGATGCGCTGACCTACTATCCTTTCCGCATTACCGAACCCATGCAGGTCACCACTATTGCCGGTATTCGGCTGGGTGAGCCCTGTGCATTCGCCGCCCGGGTTGATCAGGTGCGTCTGGTGCCACTGAGCGGGCATCGGGGTTTTCGGCTGGACGTGATGGTGGACGATGCAGCCTTCGTCAGTAGCCACGGCGGCACTCCACTGGCGGTCAGGCTGGTTTTCTTCTCTCACAAGAAGCCCTATATGGACTGGATGGTCCGTCGGCTGCAGGTAGGGGCGGATCTGGTCGTGGCCGGTGAGCCCGGCATCTACATGGACCAGCTCCAGTTCACCCATCCGGAGACCCTGGTTGTTGCCGATGCCGATCGAGAGGTTTTGGCGGACGCTTCTCGACCCGATGTAGCCAGCCTTGACGAGGCCTTGGAGCGTGTCCGTCGACCGCGGCCGGTGTATCATGCCAGCTCCCGCATCTCTTCGGACCATATTCACGATGTCATTCTGGGTTTTCTGCGTCTGCTGGCGCAGGCCGATGGAGTCGAAGAGGGGCAGCCCGATGCCGAGATCCGCATCAATCCGGAAGCCCTGGGCCGAGCCATACCTGATGTGCTGCCCGAGCAGGTCCGTGTCGACCAGGGGCTGATGCATCGTGCCCGTGCCCTGCTGGGCATGCATGCGCCCGACAGCCCTGATGACTTCGCTGCGGCGCGCAAGACCCTGCGCTACGAGGAGGCCTTCGTCTCGCAGACGGCACTCCTGCAGACCCGTCGCCAGACCCAGCAGCAGCCCACTTATCCATGTGTGGATTCGGGCGCCGACCGTCCAGACACCCTGCCTGCCCGTTTCATCGACTCCCTGCCGTTCCAGCTGACCGATGGGCAGCGTCAGGTCATCAATGATATCGGTGTCGACATGGCCAAGGATCAGCCCATGCAGCGGCTTCTGCAGGGCGAGGTCGGCTCTGGCAAGACCGTAGTGGCCCTGGCGGCCATGCTCCAGGCGGTCCAGGCCGGTCATCAGGCTGTCTTGGTGGCTCCCACCCAGGTGTTGGCCGAGCAGCACTATGCCTCCATCGGCGGCATGCTTAAGACCATGGGCACCGATGTTACCGCCACTGCCGTAGAAGGCCGCCATAAGCCTGTGGACAACGTCACCATGATTCGTATGACGGATCAGCTGGTTCTTCCTCTGGTGCTGTTGACCGGCGGTATGAGACTGGCCCAGCGCCGTTCTGCCCTGGCTGTCTCGGCTTCGGGCCGTCCCTGCATTGTCATCGCCACCCATGCGGCCTTCTCCAAGACCTTCCAGGCTCCCAATCTGGCCCTGACCGTCATCGACGAGCAGCATCGTTTTGGGGTTGAGCAACGTGAGGAGCTGCGTCGCAAATCCGATCGCGTTCCCCACCTGTTGATCATGACCGCCACGCCCATCCCGCGTACAGCCGCCATGACCTGGTTCGGTGATCTGGACATCTCTGCCCTGACCGAGCTGCCCAGCAACCGCAAACCGGTTCGCACGCACGTCATCGCCGAGTCCGACGGAGCGACCATGGGTGCTATGTTCCTGCATCTGCGTCGACGAATCGAGGCTGGGGAGCGGGCCTATGTCATCTGCGCTCGCATCGACGAGGAGGACGACCTCACGGCCGCCTCTGACCGACCTGGTCAATCTGGCGGATCCGATGCTCAACCTGAGCTGCTGGCTGAGGAAGGCCAAGGTGATGGCCAGCGTCCGCCACTGCACTCAGTGGCCGAAATGAGCCAGCGCCTGGCCGCCCTGCCGCAGTTCCAGGGCATTGCCATGGCTACGCTGACCGGGCGAGACGACGATGCCACCAAGAATGCCGTCATGGCGGACTTCGCCTCGGGCCGCACGCCCCTGCTGGTAGCCACCACTGTGGTGGAGGTGGGGGTGGATGTGCCCCAAGCCTCCTGCATTGTCATCTTCGATGCTGATCGGTTCGGACTCTCCCAGCTTCATCAGCTGCGCGGCAGGGTGGGACGCGGCGGCACTGACTCTTGGGCTTTCCTGATTTCGCGCGCCCCTGATGATTCTCCAGCTGCCGAGCGGCTTGAGGTCATTCGTGACACTACGGACGGGGCCAAAATCGCCGAGGAGGATATCCGCATCAGAGGAGCCGGCGACGTGTTGGGTGATGCCCAGTCCGGTGGCCATTCTTCTCTGAAGCTTCTGCGGGTGGTCACCGACGCGCCCATGATCGCCCGTGCCCGAACCCAGGCAGGCCAACTCCTGGAATCTGACCCCGCTCTGGCCGGGCAGCCTGAACTGGCTGGCGCCGTTCTGGACTTCATGAGGGGCAACGAAGGCTTCCTGGTCTCAAGCTGAAAGGACAACAGACCATATGCACATCATCGCCGGCCGCTTCAAGGGATTCCCCATTCCCGCAGCCCTCAAGGGCACCCGGCCCACCACCGATCGCACCAAGGAGGCCATTTTCTCCCATCTGGAGGCTCTCGGTGCCTTGGATGGAGCCAAGGTGCTAGACCTATATGCAGGCACTGGAGCCCTAGGGTTTGAAGCCTTGTCACGTGGAGCTTCCTCCTTGGAGTCTGTTGAGTCATCCGGACGTGCCGCTGGGCTTTTGTCCAGATCGGCAGCCAAGCTGGCCCATCATCCCGCTTGGAATTCAGACATGGATATACATGTGAGCAGAATCAAAGTGGAACGCTTTGTCAGGCCCTTTGAGACCAACATGAATACTGATTTCTCCGCTGGCCAGTCATACCCAATGAAAGGACCTTACGACCTTATATTTATGGATCCACCATACGATCTATCTACAGAAGACTGTCAGGAGATCATGAATGGTCTAGTTGAAGGACAATTCGTTGGCTCCAATTCAGTGATGGTTCTGGAACGTTCCGGGCGTTCGAATCCTCCTGAGCCGCCTGTTGCCTGGGTTATATCCCAGTCCAGGTCCTACGGTGAAACTACGGTTTACTACATCGAATCAGCCTGAGGAGCTGTTCCCTTTATTTCCCCATCGTTTGGTGCTGCGAGATGGAGTGGGATGCCTGTTTGCTTGATTTTCTCAGCGACTGCATTCTCTAACCCTTGGTCGGTGACTATATGGTCGATTTGATCGAGACTGCATACTTTGGCCAAAGAAATTGAGTTGTATTTGGTTGAATCGGCCATCAATATTGTTTGAAAGGCGTTGTTGAGTACAGCCTGCTTGAGCTGCGAACGTTCGATGTCAGGCGAAGTCACCCCATATTCAAGAGACCATCCCGGTGTTGACATGAAATAAATGTCGAAATTGATGTTCTGCACTGCGGAGATGGCTATGGGGCCGACTGAGCTCATGGTCTGATTATCGATTTCGCCACCCGTATGAATTAGATGGAAGTCACTGGAAATGAGGTCGTTGACGATAATGAGATCGTTGGACACCACTGTCAGGTTCTTTTTGCGCTTTATATAAGGGATCAATTCATAAGTGGTTGTACCAGGATCCAGATAGATGATCGAATTATCATTGATAAAGCGTGCGGCGACTTCTGCGATGCCTTTTTTCAGGTGTATGTTGATGTTTGATCTATTAGATCGCTTCAAAGGAGCTGGAACCGGTTTTCCGTTTTCGGACAAGGTCACCCCGCCGCGTATAGGAGCAACCTTGCCTTCTTCGATCAACGTCGCAATGTCTCTGCGGACAGTCATATGTGAAACATTGAGTAATTCTGTGAGTTTTTTAATGCTGAGGATGTTTTCATGCGAGAGATAATCGAGTATTTTTTTGTGACGCTCTGCCGGAATCAGCGCTTCACTTTTCTTCTTTCGCATATTTCCAATAATACGGGTCAGCTTCTATTTATTGTCAACAAATATACTATTTTGTAAAAAATAGTGATTCGTTGTGATTGTCAGGATTGAATTCGATTGCCCTTTCGAGGTGTTCGACTGCTTCTAATTATGAATATGAGTGATAGAAGTGCCGGAGAGTCTTTCTATCCCCGGCACTTTCTGCTTACTTGATCGCGTGCGCTATCAGGCTGTGCAGGGGATTGTCTGGCTCAATATAGCCAAGTTGCCTGGCTCCGGACAGTGGGTCTCCAATCGGATCGATGATGGCGGCATGAGGCACCATGGAATGAATATACATGGTGAAGTGATCTGAGATGAATCGTGAATTAAAGACACTGCCGCGACCGCTAACCGCAATGTCAGCATATTTATCCACATCTGCTTTTCTCAAAGCTGTATATGCTGATATTGCCAGCTCCTTTGAAGCTTTTGAGCAGATTTCAAAGGCAACGGCATCTTCGCCGGCCAGCCTGGTCACGTCTTCGGCCATGCTTCCCAGATGCTTGGTACTTTGGTCATCCGAGTATAGCTTCAAATATATTTTGTCAAGCCGTCCAAAGTGCTCTTCAGCTACTTTAGTTAGCTTGGTCTGCGGTCCGCGACCGTCATAAGCACGCATGGCCGCTTCCAAAGCGAGTTTACCCATCCAGCTAGCGGCGCCGGCATTTCCAATCATCCACCCCCAGCCGTCCACACGTTTGGTCAGGTGGGGGCCGACCCCACGAGTGACCACGCCGGTTCCGGCGCTGACGACGGCTCCATAACGCTCATGTCCCAGAGCTGCTAGATAACCCGTCACTGAATCATGTGCCAGGAAAACTTCGGATATGCCCAAATCCGATACACCATCCAGGAAGTCCTCTGCGCGGCAGTCTTTGGAAAGGCCGGAGGATCCTACGCAGATTGAGCCGATTGTGGTGTCTTTGCCGATGTTCATAGGTTCATTCTGATACCTCGAAAACATGCGGAAAGCATCGTGGGTCCGTTCAATTAGCTGAGGAATCAGCGGGTGGCTGTTTTTTACACCTGGCTTTTCGGGTAGGTCTATTCGCTCCTCGCCACCATCGGGCTTGGGAATATCAATACAGGCTCTTACCCCGGTTTGACCAGCATCCAAACACAGCACTGCTGCCTTTTTATTCATATTGCTCTCCTTTGAGTTTTAAACGGAATCTGGGAATATGCTAGAAATGAGGGTTTCAGGCCTGGCCTCAGCATCGTTGATGTAGCGAATGAGTTGTGATCCTGTCCATTCCGGTGGCGGGAGCGCGCTACCTTCCCAATATCGATCCCAATTTTCGAGTTTCCAGGAATCTCTGTCAAGATTTCTGGCTCCCATCCTTTTTTGGAGTTCGGATTTAGTGGTTTCGACGTAGATGACGTAGGACTCCACCTGTCCGGGCCATTTATGTTTCTTTATGACTTTGTCGAGAAACTCTCTGTCTTTCAAATATGGTGTGAACGGTGCGTCAAATATGACATCTTGGCCAATTTGAAGGTTGGATGAGCCCACTGCCAATAGAGACGAGTATTCGAGTGGCCTGACCACATTGGTATAGTAATGGCTCTCGTCTCGGGCGTATTCGGGCTCGCCGGCCAGGATCATTATGCGCCGGGTGAATTCGTTCACCATAGTGTCCTTGTCCAGGTAAACAGCTCTGGCTTTACGAGCCATAGCAAGGGCCAGAGTTGTCTTGCCTGAACAAGCTCTCCCGAGAATGAAAACGGCCTTGGTCATCGTCGCTTCACTTTCCTGTAACAGATGCTGTGCGACGGTCTTTGACCATAACCCCGTAGAAGAAGGCTCCGAGAATCAATGCGATGGCTCCTACAACGAAGACAAGGTTAAAGCTGCCGCCGGTTTTAGTCAGTATGTAGCTAGTTACGATTGGCGCAACAGCAGCGCCTAGGAAGCCGCCGAAGTTCTGTATAGATCCCAAAGAGGCAACCTGGTTGCTGTCCGCAACGTCAGCCGCGAGAGTCCAGATGCACCCGATGGGAACCTGGGCTCCGAAGTATCCGATGCAGAGAAGAACCATTGATAGCCCGAAGGAATCAACGTATGCGATTGGTGCCACGGCGCAGGCTGAAAGCACGGCTCCGCCAACAATGGGAATTTTCCTTGCGACAATGGGTTTCATCCCTCTTGTGATGAATCGTTTGCTTATCCAGCCGCCAAAGAGAACGCCAAGAATACCAAAGATATAAGGAACAGCGGCAGCCCATCCGGTACCCTTTAGAGATAGACCGCGGGCCTTTTCCAGATAGCCAGGAAGCCAAGTTATATAGACCCATACTGTGTAGAAAATCATGAAGCAGCCAATGGTCATATACCAGGTATTGGGCAGTTTCCACAGGGATAGCCACTCCCTGACGGCATGCTTGCTCTTTGCGGGTGTCTCTGCCTCATCCTCTTCCTCTGAACCTGACATGATGATTTTCTCTTCTGCTTCGGAGGGGTCCCGATAGAAAAACCACCAAAGAATGGCAACCACCAGTCCTGCCACGCCTACGATGATGAACATGGTTCTCCAGCTGAAAGTGACTAGAAGGGCGGTCAGCAAGGGCGGACCGATTGCGTTGCCGATCTGAGAGCCAGTATTGATCACGCTGACGGGCATGGATCTGTCCTTGGCATTGAACCAATACTGAGCTGCTTTCAGCCCCGCGGCGAAGAAGGGAGCCTCAGCAATACCTAGGAAGACCCTAGCGATATAGAAGGAAACGAAATTAGAGACGAATCCAGTCAAAATAGCAACGATTGACCATCCAGCGAGGCATCCAAGAAATACCTTTTTGGGGCCGAACCTATCAATAAGGAAACCTCCAGGTAGGTTGGCCAAGGCGTATGGCCATGAAAATGCCGATAGGAGCAGGCCCATCTGGATGGTTGTGAAACCTAGCTGGCCCTGAATGGTTGTGTTACCGATGGATAGAGTGGAACGATCAAGGTAGTTGATGACTCCGCCCAGGGTGATGATGGCCACCATCCACCATCCGTAGGTTTCGAGTTTTCTGCGTTTTGCTTGAACATCTATCTGCGCACCGGATGTTTTGTCTGTTGCTAGTGCAGCAGGCTGGTGATTTTGGTTTTGCATGCTTTCTTTCACTTCCTTATGAAATTAGCAATGTGGAATTCCCCCGCGGATCCATCTATTCCTTCATTGGTGTTGGAACATTACAGTCATCAGTGATTGCAAGCTCCATACACATCGATGGCTATTGTTAGCTATTCTGCTCTTCCTCTTTTGCTCTCCACTCTTTGACTGCAGTAATGATTCGCTTTGTTGCGCGTGAAGCTTCGTCCAAGGATGCCGCGTTGGTGATGTACCCCCCTATGCCGGCGCAGACAGCTCCTGCATCAAGCCATTGCCCGATATTGTCCGCGTTAACCTTGCCTGTTGGCGAGATTGGTATCTGGGGAAGTGGGGCATGGATGGACTTGACATAAGCGGGTCCCAAGGATTCTGCAGGGAAAAGTTTGACTATGTCCCCGCCCATGGCCAGTACCTTCATCATTTCTGTCGGAGTAAAGGCTCCTCCTATTGACACACATTGGAACCGTTCAGCCACTTCCATGACTTCAGGAACTGAATACGGACTCACCAGGAGTTTTGCTCCGTGATCAACAGCCGCAGCGGCGCCATGGTGGTCAATAACTGTCCCCGCTCCGATCAGCACATCCTCGGACGGGTACTTATTTGCTAACTTTTCGATTACTCCTAAGGCATCGGGTGTCCCGTAGGCGATTTCAACTGCTCGTAAGCCACTGTCGATAGCGGTGCTTGCAATCGCATAAGCTGACTCCGCAGATGATTTCCGCACAATGAGAAAAGCTCCGACCGCTTCGATGTCAGAAATTCTATGTTGCTTTATATCCATTACAGCTCCTTTACTGTGATTACTTGTTAAAGATATCACAATATTTCACAACACGATACTCTGTCCCTTTAATCTCGTGCGGGGGGGGGGGGGGCGGG